>Ga0157366_1000782_pt1 | contig 13562 bp, 6 predicted proteins | sample AttbisABBM1_FD_113149 | JGI IMG/M metagenome (GOLD analysis project Ga0157366, IMG submission 113149) | Fungus gardens microbial communities from leaf cutter ant in Botucatu, State of São Paulo, Brazil - Atta bisphaerica ABBM1 | ecosystem: Host-associated > Fungi > Mycelium > Unclassified ...
AGATGGAACTGCTCGGAAGCGATAGCAGACTTGGGTAGTCTGATAATACTGTCAGGCATGGTTCACACTGGGGTAGAAGTCTGCAGAATGGACTTGGAGATGAGCGGACTTGTGGAACAACCTTGGCTTCAGCTTATGTGCTGCGCCATCTATCTGCCGCATGGTCACAACTTTAGATGAAGGAGAGAAAGTCTGAGTGGAAGTGAGTACTGATTGGTGTGTTGCCATTGAACACTGGAAATCAAGTTCAATAAGAGTTTATCTTTGTCGATTATCAGACTAGCGAATTACAATGTAACTACTAGTCTTATATACAAAGTGATAGTATAGAAGATACTCGGGGTTTCAGTGGTAAAACCCCTATGACCCCAAGCGGAAGTTTCAGTGTTGAGACACTGACAGGATTAACTCCATCATGGAAGACCGAGTTGAATAGGAGTATCTCCACCATGGAAGACAAAGTATCTGGAGGGTTGCAGCACCGCCATGAGACGTGTTGTGAGAAAGGTGGCTGCTGTGGAAGGTGGGCTTGTATGGTTCAGAGGTGGTTTCACCACAGGAACATTGTTTCCAGACCAGTGGACTTGTATATGACAGTTTACTCCTTTCCAACTTGAACTCCTAATATACTATGAAGTAATAGCATCACTTGAGTACTTCTTATATTTACTTAGTATTTAAGAATGTCACATATCCATCCAAATACATCCAATACATCCAATCACATGATGGATAATATTTCTCTAATATCTGATCTGCTCAGAATATTTGTGAGAGAGAGTATCTTTCTTTCTACCTACTTATTGTAGGAAAATGAAACAATGGACTTCAATTTATTTTATTTTATTTTTACATTTTACATTTTCTTTTCAATTATTTTATATTTCTCTATTTTTAGAACTCTGGGGTTAGGGTTAGAAGTGATTGGTCACACTGTCACATCAGCCACATCTGATGGTGTGGTCACAATATTAATCACAGAACTTAAGAGAAAGGAGTAGAAGGTTTTAGAACAAAGTGATATCATACAACATGGACACCATATGTTGACCTCATGCTTTACACATGGTCATTTAGGATAGGGTACACAGTAGCTAGCATAGACCATCTATACAAGTATATAAGGTAGACTATTTTGTAAAGAGCTTTCTATCAAGTTCTCTTGTGTCTTTTCTAATACAAGAGTTTGACCTTTATCCCACTCTAAGGATTTAAGGTTATAACACTTATCCTCTTTCAGTATGGATGTATCTAGTTCTTTTGCATGTTCAATCACTCCATTACTGATCACATGGTTTCTTATAATCTCTATGGAACTCCAGACTTAATTTTCAAGGACTTTAGTATACTTAGAGTAGTTACCTGTCTTTTCTAATTCTTGAATAGTCTTAGTACCAGTATTTAAGACATGTTGATACTCTGTAGTTTCTCAGCTTGAAAATTAACTAGCATAGTATACTGTTTTGAGTGCCTATGCTTGAGAGTTTGACTTCTTCTATATTTCTTTTCTATTAATATTCTCTTCCTAAATATGACTATTATGACATACAAAGGTGCAGCATATCTGCACACATTGTATAATGTTCCCATACTCTTCCAATATCTTCCATAATTTTCCTGTAGATAGTTTTCTCTTCTGGGCATGTTCCTTACCTAACAAATGACCAATAAATGTGCTGTAATCTTCAATCTGATAATCAGCTATTCATTTCTCTGAAGTTGTGAACATGCAATAAGTAAATTGTTATGATCTTAAACCTTTAGAGTTAGGTACAAGAACAACCCTTGTATTGAGTAACACAAGAGAACTCGATAGAGATCCTTTTACAAAGTAGTCTACCTTATATACTACTACCAATGGTCTATGCTCACTACTGTGCACCCTACCTTAAATGACCATGTATAGCCTATGAGGCCAACATATGTTGTCCATGTTGTATAATATCACTTATTCTAGAACCTTCTACTAAGTTCTTCTTCGTCTTGTGATCCATCTTGTGACTTTGCCCTCTGATGTGACCATGTGACCAATCAACCCTAACCCTAGTTGTTCTAAAAATAGAAAATAGAAAAATAAATCAAAAAGTCAAATAAAAAATGAAAAGTAAAATAAAGAAAAACTAAGTCCATTGTTTGTGAACTTAATATAAATGGCATAGTATATAAGCTGAAGCCAAGGTTATTCACAAAGTCTGTAACTCTTTGCTCTTTGGTACACAGACTTTTCCTCACAAATGTGAACTACACTTGACAAGCTTGAAGCACAAAATCTATACTTTTGTCCCAGTCACTCTAATAGGATCCAGCTATAAATTAGTTTGTGGCAATTAATTATCTTTAATAGTTCCCAGCACTGATAGCCTGGTCAATGTCAATATTTTCTATCTTCTGGTCCTCTGATCTTGTTCAGGCTAGATGAGAGACTAAGGAATGAGTCACACTACTGTTACTCTAAATACAGTTTCATTTGATCCATGTCTGCTCATACCTCAAGTCATAACAATGCATTCTGCTTAGTAAGTACTAATTAGGTAGTCAATGTAAAATTTTTGCATAGACTGAACTACCACCAATACTAGTCATCCTCTGTTGTCACTCGTGCTTCTCCAGCTCTCTATTACAGTATTCACTACAGGTAAGTGGTTGCCAGTTGTCCACACTGCACCATGCTGCTGTGCGTTCTGTTCCTTCCAACAAAGCCCCTCTTGGGATTATGTCATAAGCATTCCAAAAGAGAGTACTTCCATATTGTGGAGTCGTTTAAACCAATGGGACTTAATTTGCACCGATTCAAAATTGTTTCCATGCCTCGCATGACTGAAACAAGAATACCCTCAATCCACGACCACTTCTTCACCGATGCGGTCTCCAGATGTACCCGAACCACGTGAAATCAACGGACCATTTACAGCCCAATCTTCAAATGCAATGCTGCATTCGAATGTCCGTCGACCGGCTGTTGTACATGTCTGTTCAAGAAAGATAAGATCATACTTCAGGTGATCAGATTTTGCTTACTGCGCTGTCGTCGCAGTAGTGCCACTCCAACCTAATGGGTCACGAATATCATATATTCTGGCTGAACGACGAATGCCTTTGCCAGCTCTTCCCGAATGTATTGATGCATAATCTCATCGAGTGCCTAGATTGAGTTTCGTAATCGAATCCTGGTGCGGGGTACTGTGCTCTTGACACATTCGCCACAGAAACCGTCGCCATCCCTAGCATCAAAACGATAAATGAAGTGCAGCTTTTCCGTTCGGTTCCCTTGCAGCATATGGCAAACCCATGCTCAAACGAGACGAACTGGTGAGCAGCGTGCCTATCTCCTCAAGTGGCTATACTATAACCCATGCACACTGCTGCGCGGAACGCGGGGATTCCAAAACAATCTCTCAAGATGGGATTATTTCCCACAGGTCGTTATCAGATTGAGTTGAAGACGAATTAATGCGCAATGAACTATCGCGCTCGGTGGGACGGCAAGCATGACTGAAACGTGGTCCGATTATGTTTGTCGTTGCGTCTTCATCAAAGTCCTGAGTATCTGGGCCAAGGAGCACGCGTCCTCTCGTATTCACGTATGTAACGTCGTATATTATAGGTCCATCCTCACTTGATAGTGATATACTATTCGCAAGAGTGCAGTATCGAAAAAGGGCGCCGCTCTAAGACATTGATGATCTGAGACATACTGCCAACTGGTCTTGTTGTTTCTGATACGGCATTTGCGGAAGATAGAGTACCCTTTCAAGATATGATTCGAATACCTTTCTGAGGTGCTGTAAAGTCTCTATACCATGAATGTCAATCCCGTACTCAGCCAGGGCTTTATACCCAAGACTAATGGCTGATAAGAACTGTTCGCCGTCCTCACCGAGAGACTTCCTCATCAAGTCTCCAAGACGCGTTGGGAATTCAGAACTTGCACTCTTTACAATGGACTTAGTTGATATGTACTGCAGAAAGTCGGGAACCATATAAGTCTTGAGCTCAGCTGCTATGTCACGGTAGATGCGCGTTCTCAACTCTTCCACAGAGTTAACGCAGGCTAAATGTAATAACTAACATTAAGCCTCTTTCTTACAACGAAAGATGCTAACCTCTTCTCACCTTGACTTCAGGTTTTTAAGGGTTCTATAGCAATTGCATGGTGTTGAACAAGGTCCAAAATGAGCTTGGGTTCAGTGTCAATTCTCCATGCTCATATTCCTTCCATCTCAATTCTCCATGCTCATATTCCTTCCATCTCAATGCCATCAGCGAACTGTCCATCTCTCTATAATAGAAAGCGAAGGTCTTTATTGTAAGAGGCTTGCAGTAGCCTCTAGTCCAGCTAGAGTCGTATTCAGATCACGGTTTAACTTCAAGACAAAAAGAGACTTACCTGCCAAGCACCGATGACTCAAATGATTACTGGTGTGGTTACATCCGTTGCGACTGAGAGATAATAATGGCTCACTGAAAAGAGTTACTTAGGCGGATATTCAAAGTCCGATTAGGCTCCAATTTAGTTCTCAGTTCTTATCAGAATATTTATAGCGCCGTATCTGTTGATTGAATTTGTCATGTGGGTAGGGTAGCAGTGGTGTGATATAAACCCACGTTCGATGGGTACAAGACAGACATTCAACAACCCATCTCGTACTTAATGATGGGTGCAGCTTGGGGTTTATTCGTTCTTACCACATTCCTTCCCATTGCACTAGGGGCTTTAACGCCTTCATCTATAATCAGTCTTGTTCAAAGTGGTTACCAAGGAGGTATCCTTGTACCTGGCATTCCCGGATTTACCAATGCCACTCTCGCTTGGAGTTTAAACTTCAACGAGCATCCCGTACTAGCATTACAGCCTACTTGCGTCAATGATGTGTCGCTTGCGGTAAGTATTTGCCTATATGTTATGACGCCCTCTTTGATCAAATGATTACCGGCAGGTGAAATGGCTTCATAAATTCTCCATCGACTTTGCTGTTCGTTCCGGAGGTGTGGCAGATTCACAATCAGATGGTGTAATCTTAGATATGTCTAACTTAAATAAGTGCGTTTTTTTATTTCGCTAATCTTGAATCATAACTGGCGTCCGAAAACCTTTAAGGGTACAATACAGCACCTCCCAGGGTGTTGTTAGAATTGGCACTGGCAATATTTGGAATGATGTCTACACGTCTATGGCTAATCAGTCGGTTACCGTGTTAGGAGGACGCGTAGCCATTATTGGGACTGGCGGATTCAGTCTTGGTGGTGGATTGAGCTACCTCAATAACCGGCATGGTTTAATGATTGATAGCATAGTCGACGCTCAAGTTGTGCTAGCTGATGGGTCCGTTAAATGGGCCAGTACAGACGCAGATCTGTTGTTTGGTATTAAGGGTGCTGGTTTTTCTATGGGAGGTACGTATGTCTTATTTCACTCCTGAATTATTCTTATCCGAATATGAATAAGCTGTCACGGAATTGGTCGTAAAAGCATTCCCGAAGCCCACCTCAATCTTCAGTGGATTCCTTGCCTTCCCGATGTCACAATACAGTACTATATCATCCAACTTCATTGCTACGACGAACAACAATACGAACCCGGATGTTTCCCTTCTCTTCGCCACCTTGCAACTCAATGGTCAGCCGATTATTTTGTTATTCCCAATTGTATTCGGGGATGAGGTGACAGCGAAGGCCGAACTTCCTTGGATGTGGCAGCTCGAGGGATCAATCATGGATACAACGGCATCAGTTACGTGGGAAGAGCTTCAGAGTATCGCATGTACATCATGTTCCACTTCTTGTGATAGGTGTTACTAATATGCGTTACAGTGGCATTCATCTCACGCCCCAATCCTACATCAATCTATCAGCTGCATAACGTTGTCGTCGACAAGATGACTCCTGAAATTGTCCAAGCAGCAGTGGATTGGCAGACTTCAGTAGAAAAAGACCTGCGTTACAGCGTGCTTGTATTCATCGAACCCTTCATCCCCGGCGCCTTTTCTTCGCACGCAACAGCCAGTGCGTGGCCTCATTCATCCGAGACGATGCACGTCATTCAGCTGAACATTCAACAAGCTAATGCTACGACCGAAGATGCAGCAGCTGACGCCGCAATGCTTCGCGCAGGGGCGAAACTCATTGAAACCGCTGCTGGATCTAGCTCTGTTCTTCCCCGATACCCCAACTACTCTCTCCAAGGGACTCCTGCTTCGGAGTTTTATGGATCGAATCTTGCGAAACTGAAGACGATTAAAAAGAAATTCGATCCTTTCAATATATTTAACACGAAGATTAATATCTTACAGTAAATTTAACTCCGGATATTTCGTTCTAATATTCGTCTTATCTGTATGGTTTTCGAATATCTGCTTGTAGTTGTTGGTTGTTTCTTATATAAATAACTATATAGCTATGTAGCAATTGCACCACTCAAGTCTCCAAGTATTTGAGACACTTATTCCTATACTTAAGGACTGGTAAATACTCTATACTTCTCCAATCTGATAATCAACTATAGTCTATACTATTAACACTACAAATCTTCACTATTAAGTTAATACACTTATTCTCATTAGTACTCACTTTGTTAAACTTCACTTGAACCCCTGAAATTGCAACCAAGTAACATATAAACGGCATAGCATATAAGCTAAAACTGCTAGACACAGTTTACATCTTATTATCTGAGACTTATTCATGAGTCCTCAAAAGTCAGATAAGTAGGTATGTGTTATCTGAATATACAGAATGTGAATGTTAAAACAATCTTCAGCTTCAGCTTATATGCTATACTTCTACTATGTCAGGTGTAGTTCACACTAGGAGATAAAGTCTGTGAGGTTGGCTTGGTGATACATGGAGTATGTAAACTCTATACTTAGTAACATGAACTTGTAAAATGACCTTGGCTTCAGCTTATGTGCTGTACTATCTGTCTGCCACATAATCACAACTTCAGATAAATGGATGAAGTCTGAGATAGAAGTGAGTACTAATTTGGTGTATTGTTGTTGAACACTAGAGATTAAGTTCAATAAGAATTATCTTTGTCAATTATCAGACTAGCAAATTACAGTGTAACTACTAGTCTTATATATGAGTAGGAAATATAGGAGATGCTTGGGGTTTCAGTATATAGCCTCTATTGCTCTGAGTGAAGGTCTCAGTGGTGAAATACTGATAGGAGTAAGATAATAGAACTCTACCATGGAAGACTGAGTTCAATAGGAGTATTACTGTCATGGAAGACTAGATATCTGGATTGTTCCATCACTATTGTAGAGATGTGTTGTGAAAAAAATGGCCATCACAGAAGACAAGCTTGTTTTATGGATGTTGAGGGGGTATTATTACTGTAAAGATATATCTTCTAAATGGATGGACCTAGCATATGATATACTAGTTATACTAGTCATATATCTTAGAAGAGCTACTTAGGAGAATTATGAAAAATAAGTCTACTGAAAGGTGGTAAGATATATTATTGCCAATACTAGAAGATAGTATTAGTTTTGGTTAATTTTCAGAATAAGAAATTACAGTATAACAACTAGTTTATATACTAAGTATTCTACCTAAGGTAGTTATCTAGGAATAGAAGCAAGTTATTCTGGATTTTATGGTCTTCAGATATTAGAACAGAGATTTATGGAGTTGTATTATATTCCAATCTGGCCACATCTATTCTAATCTATAAATAATGCTATTATACTAAAAAATACTTTTTTGTGGGAAAATATACTCTTATCAAGTTTCCAAGTATTTAAGACCTATTTAAAGATTTGAACAAGAAGCTTTGATACTCCTAAATAATTGTCAGAGTTATAAACAATAGACTTTATTTTATTTTTATTTTTTATTTAACTTAAGGTTAGGGTTTAGTGTAATATCATATATGACTGTCACAAACTATTATAGAATATAATATAGTGTTATATATCAATCATAGATCATATAATGCTATTATAAGTTATAGTCACATAGAATATTATAGAAGGTTCTAATATAATAAGATTATACTACATATTAATGACATATAATATGTATATCCTTTAGGGTAGGCTAAGTCTAGTATAGCACAGACTATTAGTCAAGTGTATATAAGATAGATTACTTATACTTAGAAACTTTATTAAGTTCTCTTGTATTAACCCTAATATAAGACTCTTTTCCTGACTTTACTCTATAAGTCTTAAACTAGATCTCAAAAAGACAAGGTCTTTAGGAATAAGAGATACCACTACACTCATGAAAAACTAATTATGAAGTATAGGCACTTAAAAGCACAATCAGCATAGCCATGAACATTTAGACAACAGAATAAGACAGAAACATGGTGGATTAGAAGCTGAAGGAGTTAAGAATGAGCTTGTGAGTAAGAGCAATCAGTAGAAATGACTAAAAAGGAATGGAATTGGTAGTTGCAAGTAGAAAAAGACTATCAGGTTGATTTTAGATTGCAAATAGACAGAGTATAAGAAAACTGGCTCTTCCAAAACTTTTCTCTTTCATATTTTTAGCTGATCTATGTTCTATAATTCTTTCCCACATCTGTACATTCACTTATTTGCTTTTATATACTCCAAAAGTACCTACTAAGCACTCTAGCACTCTTTTATTTCAGTTTCTCCATTCTAAGCAGTTTCTGATTGCTTAAGTATTATTATTCTTTGATTATGTAACTGGAATTCTGACACATTAGAATAGACCTGTTATTATATAGAATAGTTGTTATCTTCAGGAATCCTCATTCTGTTCTCTTAGGATTTTCTGGAGATGTGTATATAATTCAGTAATTTCTTGGACAATAAACTTAGGATTTTCTGGAGATTTGAATTGCCTTGCTCTTCTGTCCAGTTGCCCTAACACAGAATACCATATGCTTGCAAAACTTCATTAGTCTTCCTTATAGTTTTAGTCACCATTTTCTATGTCAATTATCTGTATTTTTAGACTAATATATAAGCTACAAGTAAAGGGGAGAAAGAAAGAGAAAGAGAACATCTATCTGAATTTCCCCACTCATAAGCAGTTCAATTGCTATTTTCTCAAGTGAGCATTATTAGTACCTTTTATCACTTTTAGACAAGTTTTGGAGAGCTCTAGTAGCCTGGGAAAGACTGGTGAGGTGAGTATCAGTTAGTATTAGTTAGTATTATTAGTTGTAAGGTTTGATTTAAGGGATGTCTTCAGGATACATTACATGGAATGGATAGTGTTGTTAGAGACTCTTAAGGAGCTTTATAATTATTTTACAAAAGAGCTTGTTACATAGTGTAAGACTTACTGTTTAGAAGTGTGTTAGCCAGAGAAAGTATTTGCAAACAGATTTTATATGTTTATTTCTTCTTTTATATTATTATTTCTATTTTTTCTTGATTTCTGATACTGATGTTGTTCTCTTTGAATTCTTTAGCATATAGTTGAGTGCCAGTATTACATAGTTCTTGTTACACCCTAGCATAATCTCTTTTTTACTTGACTTCTATCATCTATGGTAGCTGATTATGCTCTCAAGTGCCTATACTTCATAGCTAGAGTGTAGTGGCATCTCTTATCTCTAAAAACCTTGTCTTCTTGAGATCTGGTTTAATTAATAGCTACTAAACCATTTCTTGAGTGGATTTCCATTCAAGAGAGCCTGAGGCATCATTTAGGAGCATCAATTCTTCTTGCTAAAACTCTTAAATAGTCCTGAAGTGCTTGAAAACTTGATAAGAGTATGTTTCCTCACAAAACTCCTTACTGGACTCTTAACAACTTCATGGATCTCCATCCCAGATATCTAAGAATCACTAGAAACTAGAGTAATACTTAGTAGTCTCCATTTCTAGATAACTATCCTAGATAATATACTTAGTATATAAGCTAGTAGTTTACACTGTAAAGTCCATTCTGAAAATTGACTAAAAATATCACCAACTTCTAATGTTAGCAACAATATACCTCCTATATTCTAGTAGACTTGCCTGTCAGTCATATTCTAAGTATACCTTCTGAAATATACAACTCATACAACTTATAGAAATATAGCACATAAGCTGAAGCCAAAGATCATTCTGACTCTTGTGTTTTACATACTTGGATAATATTCTACTTATCCATTTGGACTTTTAAGAGCCTATTATTGGATCTCTAACAATAAGATATAAACTATATTTAATAAGTTGTTAGAAAGTCTAGCAATGATATCTGAGATGAAATAAAGAAAGATGATCTATACCAGAAAAGGTTAGAGAGTGTAGATAGGTTGGTATGTATTATCTGTTAGTTGGAATAAATATAGCTAGATCAGAATGTGACAGAGGCCAAGGTTATTCTGAAAAGCCTAATTATTTTATAGCAATACTGTGAATACACAATCTTAGAAGTATTTTCTTAAACAATTTTGGTTTATTTTCAGTCTTATAAGTATACTCTGAACTTTTATATTATTTTATTTCATTTTTATCTATTTTTCTTGATCTAATTTTCTTTTCTTTTCTTAAAGTTTGGATAATAATAATTACATAACTATAGTGTGTGACATGGTAACATAAGGTAAACTCACTAGTCATATAACTTATTGTATGTAATTACAAATATATGCCATAACAAGTTGTAGAAGATACTGGAATAATAATATTAAGACATATGGTTATAACATAGTAGCTTTATGGTTATCAATAGATATTAGAGTTAGATATTGTAAAGTAGAGTAGTAATATATTAGAGACTTCTTTTTGAATTCTCTTATAATCTCCACAAAACTCTTTGCAATCTAAGACTACTTGAGTAGTCTATTGACTATTTAAATTAATGGCTGCTATAAAGAAATCTACTACTTTGCTAAATCTCAAATACTACTAATAATAATTCCACAGTCTTTTCTTCTCTCTAGTCACAAGCCTCAAACACTATTACTAATACCACAGAGTTTATTTAGTTAACATTGTTATCTTAGAAAACTTTTTTAGATACTATTTTTAAGATAATCATAATCCTCTCTCTTTGACTATTATTCAATAAGCTCTTACTAATTCAGTCAATATTCTAGATTATTCTATCTATTAGGGTAACTAAGTGAAGCCTACAAGGTGTGTGAAGTTTACAATCTTTAGAGAATCCTAAGTTATATTGTTTGTAGCTACCAAGTATATGACTTACTTCTAGAATATTACAATTGATATCTTATGTCTAACAAATAGTTTGTTCATGGACAAACAGATGTTGGGATTTCTTTTCTATGACTCTATGATTAGCTATACTATATGTTTTCTTGATATAATCAGTCAGTACCTTATATAGTAGCAGGAATCTTCTTATACTTTTCTAACTATTTTCTAATACTCTACTATATATATTCCTTATAATCTCTAGGTATATATAGCTATAAATACTATCTTGTATTCTTACACTTTACTAATTGATCATTCTTCCCTTCTCTACTCAAGTCTTGTCTAAGTTGCAATCTAAGCGAAGCTTAAGATCATAACAAAAGCTTTCTAAAAATGATAACTATCCTAAATATCTAAATATTTTATATCTCACATGGAATATTAGATATAATATTTGCTGATCTAACTATAGAATTGTTAGAGTTATAAAAAAATAAACTTGAATTTTTATTTTATTTTTATTTTTATTTATTTTTATTTGGTTTTCATTTTTATTTATTTTAGACTTAGACTGTTATAACTTAAATTCTTGAGTAAAGATAAAAGATGACTTTTGTATTGTTATGATCAATACCTTCAGGATACAATGAGGAGATGGGTTGAGGGTATGATAACATAAACAGCTGTGCCATAGTAAGTCTCAGTCAGTGCCTCATGTAGTAGGAGCGGTCACCTCACTTTCTCTTTATTGCTTTCTCATGTTTTATGACGTCTTGGACTCATGGCTTCTATACTGCTACAATATGTTTACTTATATATATAGCATAGATACTATCCTGTATTCTTATGCTTTACCACTTCAATCAATCCCCTTATCTACTCTCAAGTCTTTGCCTAAGTACAACCTAAGCTTTAGCTTAAGATTGTAACATGTATTATATTAGAGTTGAAGGTAGTAAACTTAACTTTTTCTTTTCAATTTAATTTAAATTTAATTTTGGACTTAGAATTAGAGTTAAGTATTATTACAAAATAAACTACTTACTTATTTGTGATATCTGAACCTTAGGTGCACTCTCAGAGATTTAAAAGTGATTCAGAAGTTTAATAATAATGATAATGATGATTAAGATCAATACAGATAATAAAGGATAAAGATTGATAATAAATGATGTAAATTGATGAATAATAAATGATGTTGTTAAGTCTGAGGTCTAATTCTCAGATACAGAGATATATACAAAATAGTAATAGTTTGTATACAAGCTGTTTCCATCATTCTTTTATATATATACCTCTGTGTCTGAGGGCTAGACTTCAGACTTAACAATGTCAATTATTCTTATTGATACTTTCCATCATCTATCATCATCACATCCTTATCCTGAACCCCTGGAACACTATTCAGTTTAAATATCACAACTAGTGAGTATCTTATTTGTAATAAAATGAAGTTTATGACAAATATGATGTTATATAATTGTCACAAACTGTCACACAACATGACATGGTATCACACATTGATCACATGATCACATAGAATATAAAACATTGTAGAAGATTCTAAAATAATAATATTGCCCTATATATAAGATAAATACTTTTGTACTTAGAACTCTATCAAATTCTCTAGCATTATCTAATATAAGGTTGTTCTTTCACTTTTACTCTTAAGTCTAAGTTTATAATATATTGAATAATACAAAAGAACTTGATAGAGTTCTAAGTATAAGCTAGTCTATCTTATATACTGTAGACTATAGTTGTTATAAACTTAAGATCTTAGAACTAGTCAGAAGAAAGAATCTTGTATAGGGTTTATATAAAAGAACTTGATGGAGAGCTCTGTACATAATTGTTTACTTTATATGCTCAAAACTAGTAGCCCATACTCTACCACATTAGCCTATCTTAAATGACTATGTGTTTATCTTAAAGCTACTATATATATAACATATTATATAATATCATCTTTCTAGAACCACCTACTGTTTTCTGGCATGATACATGATTGTGTGACAGTGTGACCATAACAGTATCATGTGACTATAATTGATGTGTAATACCAGACTATACTAAACTCTAACTCTAGTTTCAAAATAAAAGTGAGAAAGAGATAAATAAAGTCTACTATCTTCAATTTTGACAATAGTCTGTATACACACTATAACTAATCTACCCTAAAGTATATATGTTTTCTATAAGACCAACATCTTATTGCTATACTATATAATATTATCTATTCTAGAATTCTTTATATTGCAATCTGTTATGCATAACATTATCTTATACTCTTTGCCTATATTTAAAATTAAAAAAAGTATAAAAATAAGAATAAAATTAAAAAGAAATAAAATAAAAACCAAGTCTACCACTCACAACTTTAATATAGACAAAAGAGTATTACAAAGAGTGATAAAAAAGTGATATCTATTACAATTACAGATCATATAATTATATGGTACATAAAAAGTTGTTAAA
>Ga0157366_1000784_pt1 | contig 13545 bp, 11 predicted proteins | sample AttbisABBM1_FD_113149 | JGI IMG/M metagenome (GOLD analysis project Ga0157366, IMG submission 113149) | Fungus gardens microbial communities from leaf cutter ant in Botucatu, State of São Paulo, Brazil - Atta bisphaerica ABBM1 | ecosystem: Host-associated > Fungi > Mycelium > Unclassified ...
ACTCGATAGAGAACTCTTCTACAAACGAATCTACCTTATATAGTCCTACAGATGGTCCATGCTAAGTACTGTGCACTCTACCCTAAACAACCATATGTAGTCCATGAGGCCAACATGTGATGTCCATGTTGTATGATGTCATCTGTTCTCAAATCTTCTTTATAAATTCTCTCAAGTCTCGTAATCTGTCTTGTGACTATGCTATCAGGTGACTGATGTGATGGTATGACTGATCAACCCTAACCCTAGTTGTTCTAAAAATAGAAAATAGAAAATAAATCAAAAAGAAAAATAAAATAAATCAAGTCCACCTTCTTCGATCTTGACAGGAATGTTCCTTTGAGATAAATATATGATAGACCATAGTTTGTAGTATATAAAGTAAATTAACTTATATTACTTAATACAAAAGTCATCTTTTGTTTTTATCCAAGGACTTAAGTTATAATATCTCTATTGAAGCTAAGGTTGTCTTACTCCCAATCTGTGTTGTAACAATTATCAACTAAAACAGTCAATAATATACCAAGTAGTCTTATAATGAAAGAGTCTTATGGAATTTACAAGAGAACTCAACAAGGAGTTCCTGATATATTGCTATCCTATAGATACATGGCCTGTGCTAATAGTAAATAATCTTATCCTAATATCTATACATTAATTATGAGTATATACTCTATGAGGTGAACATGTTATAAACATACATCTTAATGTCATTTCTCCAGCCCCTCCTCCTATGTTCTAGGCCTATGACATTATGTCATGTGACATATCATGTGATCTTGGTCACATACCTCTTCATTGTCCAAGAAAAATAAAAATAAAATAAAATAAAATCAAAATAAAATATAAGGGTTCAAGTGTACCATGACAATTCATCTTCTGAGCTACCCATGAATAATTTCAGCAAGTATGAATTGCCCTTAACAATGTATATAAAGTTCTTTTTTTGACCCATTACTAAGTCTTGAGTTGTAACAAATTGAACTTCTAAGAGCCCATTATTGAGTCTTGGATAATGAGGTGTGAACTGTGTCTAACAGATCATCACCTTCAGTATATAAGATAGACTATCCTGTAGTATAAATATAAACTCTACTCAATCCAAGTAGTATCTTCTGTTCAAACACTAGAACTTAAGTCATAAAAGGAGCCTTAGAAATCACTCTTCCAACTTAGAAATGTCCCAGTGAACTATGGGCAACTGTAAATAATCAAAGGTTCTTTGTTAGAAGTGATCTTATGATCTTCTTAATCCCATCATAGTTAGTATAGAGTCAGTACATCACATGTACAACTCCTTGTGGATGTGTTTTTGACTCCTAGTTATTATATTTCATGAGTGTGCTGCAAATTGCTCAGTCACTGTAATGCTGTGCTGCAGTAGCACTCACTTCGTCATTGTAATCCTTCAGTTTGAGCATGGTTAATAATATTCTTCAGATCCAAACACTGGTCTTTGGGTCAGGAAATATTTATACTGTACTTGAACAATTCTCTTCAGTTCTTAATGACATGCTCTGTGTTGGTCAGAGACGCACCCAGTGTATTCCTAAAAATGTGTGCTGGGTAAAACTCACACCAAGACTCGAATCCGAAATGCTGGTAGAACGACTCTCAGTGCCAGGCATGTACCTACCTACATATTTGATATAAGAGTTCCAATTTTCACTAGCACACTCATTAAACCCAATGCTCAGTATACTGCCAATGGAAAGAAGATTGAGATTGCCGTTGAGCAGATCGCTTCTAAATCCAGCTTGCAGCCAAGTGGAACAGTAGTTAATTCGGAGTTGCTCAAAGGATATCACAAATTCAAGTCAAGACGAAGGCTGAGTGAACTATGTTGGAATTCATGAAGCGGATGTCTGGTCCGGCTCCGCGAATACTATATGCTTCTTGGACCGATCACTACTTACCCGTCACATTAGCTCTTTGCAGTAGCCAAAGATTGAAGAGAGATCGGTCTGATATGAACCAGATCTTGTTACTCGTTAGAAGGTTTCCGACAGATTAGGCTCTCTTGAAGAGCGATCAGGTGACCGTGATACCAGAAATAGTTGACCATATTCATGGCACATGCCGCCAGGAAGAAGACATCGCTTGAACAAAAATCTGGAAGCATGGAATCAATAGACCAGCGGTCGCAGTCCAGATTGGACGAAGGAACACGCTATTGCAACGAAAGCTCCTCGTGCTATTTCCTAGGACCGCTGCCATGATTGAGTACTAAGGTGACTTCCATTGCACCAATCGCTTATGGCGGTCGTGTTCTTTCCAGTATGAAGATGCAAGACATGTTGCGTTAACGATGCGTCTATCTTGACAAAACGGGAAGAAATCGCCACTCAGGCTATTACTCACACCGACCCAGGTTCAAAACAATGCCCACCCACAATCATCACCAACGACTTAAGCTCGATGGGTAGCATGTGCGAGTGTGCGCGGATCCGGAGATCACGAGGTATTTTGGCGTAATAACAACGCTCGTAGTTTTTTCAAGCGTCTTTTGTTGCAGCGTATACTTGCTATTCAGATGGCCTAGGCCACGTGAGTCAATTGGCACCGATCAACACAAAAAGGAAACAAGCTGATATCGCCACCAGATGCGGTGGAGGTTAGGTGTTCCCATAGAGCCAGCACAAGAATCAGTGAGATAAAGTCGGAAGGTAAGTCGATGTAAGGCGAGAATCTTGAAAGAATCAGACGATAGAAGAGAATGAATGAGTGCCATCTTGGATTGCCGGTGAATATAATATATTCATCATATATTCATCCACGTGCGAGTGTCACCAATCAGTTGTGACATTTCTACCCCTTGTTCTCTCTTGGGCCTTGATCCCCTAACCTCTCTTGACTTTCTCACTGCTTCAGACATTATATATACCTCAAGTAGTGACCCGGCACAGTACCCATTCGCCATGTTCAATTGGAGGCCCAAAACCAAGGGCAGAGGAGGCAGCTCCTCGGACAGCGGTGACTCTCCTACCACTACGGTGTGTTCTAAGCCCCACCTGCACCTCGATTCGCGTTGAATATAAAGTCTCAGACTCCTGCGTCAAGAGATGATTGCCTTGGATGGCAACCATCAATCGTGCAGAGCGCAGAATTATCTGACAGAGATGGAGGGCCCGTTCAGTGCGTTTTGATTCCTGCTTCCATCTACTATGATCACTGTACTACCTCTTGACAGACCAACGCATGTGCTCGACTACCAGCCTTCAGAATTACAGGCCTTACCTCCTCCCTCATTAAAACGAATACCAGGGCCAGCTTCCCAACCTACTCAGGATGAGTACTATACCCGAAATGAGCTTGCGACATTTAAGTTCGGATCTCCCGGAATCACCACTATGACAGATACCTCTTCCCAAATCGATCCTCTTTCCTCTGAGGAAGATTTTCCTCCTCATGAAGCCGATACCACACCGCGTCCCTCTCTTGCCGTTCACACTGGTGCTCTTTCCAGCCATCCATCACGAGTTTCAAATATTTCTGACCAATATCCGCCAGTCGATCCCCAACCCATACTAAGTGATGTACAGTCGGCCAGCATAGCTACAATAGGGTCTCTTACATCTACTTCCACACCTTGCCTGATAAACCCCAGTGGTAGAGATAGATCGCAGGATCCAGTGGAAACATCTTCAGAACAATCATCTGATGATGAACCTCGTGCGGTTTACTACACTTTTCCATACGTTGAATCAATCTCTTCTAGTTCTACGGATAGCAACTCCACACGAGACGATTTCTATGATGATGAAGATTTCACAGATACCGATGAAGTAGACTCTTTCGATCGTGATTACTGGGACACACTGTCTGACCAAGATAATGTTATCGCTAATTATCTAACACAGCGAAGAGGAAGTAACCCCATCGCCATTCCAGGGATGCAAGACGGGTTTTCTCAAGGCCGCGACAGAGAAGATAGTGTAGCAACTGTCATGTATCCCACACCCAGTGCACCTAGTTCATCAAAATTACCCCCGAGATCTCCTGCTGCTCCTGTCCTTAACCCTCTTTCACTTCCGAATAACGAGGTAGAGTGGGATCAACGGAGGAGAGCTATCCAAAACAGGTTCGATGCCTCTACGGCCAGAGCCCATTCTCCTATCCAGGCCACTGGCTTTGTAACATTACCGAACCACCCGAGTCTTTCCGGGGGCGCTCCCACAACTCATTTTGACAATACAGCTCTTGAGTTTGATATGAGTGAATGGAAAGACATCTCGAGCGGAATCAAGGGAGGTGCTGATCTCGGTGATGTGGGCGCAGTCCCCAGTGTGGCAACGAACCCCAACTTCTGGTCAAGATTTACACCCAATGACGTACTACGACGGCCTAGCGTCGCCTCTACCATCAACGATACTTTTCAAAAACACGCCCTGGCATTTAGGGACCAAGATTGGTCGTTCAAAAAGGACAAGGCTGATGGGACCGCTCATTTGAAGAAAAAACTCAATACTTTCATTCCTTTCAATGAAAGACCCTTGAAGAGAGAAAAGCCCTGGAAAGGGATGACTGTTGGACAAATAGAGTACTGGCGCAATGATCTTACTGGGATTTACAAAGTTGAGAGGTTAGGGGTACCAGGTAAATCACGAGATTATCCTTCAGCGAGTTGATGGTTGATCTTGTCTCATTAGCTGGTGAAAATAGGCCACTACAACAACGATTGTCTGTACAGCATGTTCGTGATGCATCCACACAAGCCCAGGGGGGGCTCTATCCCAGACTTGTTTATGATCCTCGCAGTGGACCTACAACTACAATTCATAAACACTCGAGGGCCGCTGCTTTCTCTCTGAGTCGTCATTACAAACAGCAACATAGATCAACTGAAGTTCGCGAACCCGCTTCAAAGGCACAGCCTCATAGGAATACAGCCTATGCGAATGAAAAGAAAACGGCCATGATCCTCCTGGCTGCTCGGAGGGTTCAAGAGGCATATACCAGTACCACTACCACACGGAAACTTAAATCACATGGACTGTTGGGTGGAGTACATAGGAGCCGCGAATTAGAACGTTTGGAACGATTAGCTGAGCAGGATGACAGACTCAAGGAGAAGGAGAAGATGAAGGAAAAGGCAAAGCATGAAAAGGAACAACGAAAAGTGGCAGAAGAAAGAGCGAAGAAGGACAAGAGTAAAGGAAAAGTAAGACGGGAATTGACAAACTATTCAGAAGCGTCCGAAATATCTCAAATTGAAAGCGACTTTGCTAGCCTCGGCATACTTGTGCCTCAATACGTATCCCCGTCGACGTCCCCGCCCAACGAGCTTAATCAAACCACAGCTGAGACTCATCATTTTCTGCCTGAAAAATTACATGCAGAATTACCAGGTGCACTTGTAGAGCAGCCGTCCCCTAAGGATGAAGTAGAGTGCTCCACGCAATCACAAAGTCCTCACGGCTTACCAGCGCAAATGAAACATCCCGCTCTTGAACCTCGGGTGACCTATGCAGGCCAGCCGCACCCTCTTTCACGGGAACATCTATATAGTCGCGATGAAGAGGAAGATATCGACGAGGAAGATGAACAACTTGGTCTGGTTCCTCGCCGGCGCCGGCGTACACCACATAGTGAAGCTTACCATGCGCTGCCTCCGGAATCCATTGACTCGTTTGCCACCCACCAAGACATCCACTTCCGTGGATTCCTTCCATGGCTCAGTGGACGCAACACCTCTCACCGTACACTTCGTGTCGATACACCTTATCAACCACCTTGGCTATCCGCTCCCTCGCGTCCGAGCAACTACGACATACAAATGCAAGTTGTTGCAGGACTAAATACCTCATTCCAGGACGTTGGGCTACTTCCTTCTGAGAGGGAAATCCGTGAAAATAGGAAACGCAAGGCGCTCAAGAATCAAGTTCGTAATGCTCATACAGAACGCAAGTACACCAAGGAGAAGGACGTTTTCACTGATCTCTCTGACGACGCTCTCTATATGCTATTACCACTCTGGCCCTCTGAAACTGATCCTGTCTCGTCAAAAATTCATCCCTTCAAGGTCCCACCAATCGCTATCTCAGATCGCCTTTATCTCCTAGTTTATTACAAGCCATGGTATCCGTCGGAAACATTTGGCAAAAGCAAGGACAAATCCAGGATATCACGCGGTTCCCCAACGCCCTCCCAAGACGGCATCTATATCGACGAACGCAACGTTCTCATGAGTCAATTCTATATTGGAGCTCGTACCGTCACATATGACGACCTTGAGGGCTCCAATGTTCGTGTTCCCGAAGTTGGTCTAAGCGTTATGGGACCTTTGAGAGAGGCCTGCGAATGTATACCCATCAATGATCGCTCCTCTAAAATGAAGTCCAAAGGAAAGGGGAAAAGCAAGGATGTAGGGAAAGAGAAAAGCAAAGATGTGGGTAAAGGCAAAGATTTTTTCGATTGCATTATTGGTTCCTATCAGTCTCGCGATCACCCGATGGAATTCTACCCCGAAGGTTTTGCGAGGATGAGATTGGCAACCCAACAAGGCGTAGCTCCGTCATGCTCCACTACTGTTCCTTCGAGACCAACTGCTGTAACACCTGCTTGTGCTTCTGCCAGCATCAAGGAGTCGTCCAGCAGTAATGCTAGCACAAGTAGCCTAGCCAGTATCTCGTCAGGAGGTGGGGGTAGCCAGCTTGATATTGCACCATTTGGCGAGCCCCTTCCGGATAACCGCAATCCTGCTTGTTTCATTATCAACAGCGAGGAGGCCCCGATTCAAGAACCTCCTATTTTGTTAACACCCATTGGCCGAGCTGTGCTAGAAATGGCTTTTATGGGCGCGTTAGCTGTGACCGGTTTCTCACCTCAACCATTCTGGTAATGGAGACCATCCTCACTTTCATCTTTCGTTTACTCTTTAATCACTTTGTCGTTAATCAAAAGCTGAATTTTGGTAATTGCTCATAATTCTCTTCTCCATCTCTGGTTTTCGTTTGTGCTGATAGTGTTTGCTGTTATGTGTAGCCGAATCTTGTATGATCCGCCTGTGTCCATATAATTCTGTAGCCTTCATTGTACGATATAGTAGAACAACTGATCTGCCCTTGACTCGCAATTAGAATCGGTCAATGTAATTGCTAGGAAATGTATATAACACATCAACTTGATTCGTTAGTAGATGTCATGCTGGGGGTGCAGCTACGAAGACCTGCTGACCCTCATGTTTTGAGGATATCCCTTCTAGAGTTTATAGTTTGAGTATTTTCCAGTGCAGTGCCATCTGCTGCTCCCCCTATTTCCATTAATGTCGTACTGCCCTCAGTTTTCTTATTGTAAGACGCTTCGCAGCCACTGGATCCGCAGCCGGCGTGACTTTGAGATAACCCTGTTGATTTCTGCGGACCCTCTTCAGATGAGCCCCTGCCCAACACTTCATCTTGGGGATCTAAAAGCGGTTCATCGTTATTTGCCAGTACGTCCTCCCTGAGTTTAGCGGCCTGGATCCTTGTCACCCGTTTGTTTGATTTGCGACCACCAGTCTCCTTAGTCGGATTCGGATTTGGAGGTCGAAGGTTTGCTATCATTCCGTCAGCCTAGTAGATGGATCATCGGAATGAAACTACCGTGGATGACTGGGGCCAAACCATAAATCCTGTAGAGGTGAAAGACGGCTTGCTCCTTATCCTTTGCCTATCGTGATGTTGATACTGACAGTAATTCAGCTGTAAAATATTCACCTCGATCATTAGATCTAACGGAATATGTGAGGCTACATTTATCACAAAAAGAAAAACTTACCCATATCATCAGGCAGGTCGGCGGGAAGTGTTTCACAGCGATCTGCATGGGCTCTACGCTCCATAAGTGTAACTGCTCCCGGCCGGGGCTCGCTGAGATGCTGCTTGGGTCGGATACCACGCCGCTTCCATATGACATCTGCACGTTTGATGATTTCGGAGGGTGGAATGGAAGAAGGGTTGAGTATATCATGATGATAGTCTATTCCACACGTCAAGAGTGATAACCGGGTGGAACGTGGCTGGATACCAACCAAAGACAAGGGGAATGTCAAGTTCTTCACAAATTGCAAGAAGATCCTCGGCATTATAACACATCTGGATAAAATTTGAGCCGCCTCCCTCGCAAAACAGTTAATGGACATCTTGCCTCATCATTTTCCAGCACGAGCCTAGCCCGAATATTCGGTGCCAGTACTCTTGATATAGTTTTCTTAATCCGTTTGATAGCCGACGGTTTGTCACCGTATGTCCCACCTCCCTGTAAATTTTAGTTCCAGCTCACTAAGACCAATATGTGCTACCTACATGAACTATCATCACACCGTCGGATCCAACACCCATGAGGTCAAGCATTTGACAATGATAAGTTAATTCTCTAACGGCTGCATCGATGACTTCTGGCTTTGGACTCCCTAGCTGGGTGAATTGGCCGGGATGAGTTGTCAATCTGTGGCCATACTTGTTCGCAAGATCGCCGGCTTCCTTGAGAAGCACCGCACAATAATCAAGAGAATAGCCAAATTGTTCATGCGACGCGAATGGAAACATCTCGGAAGAGAGGCGAAGAAAACGGATAAACTGACATGATACTCAATTTCACCGCATAAGATTGATAGGGGCATACACACATTATCTTCATTCCACTGAATCATCGTAATAAGATCTCGAACATTCTGAAAACCAAGTTCTTTGACCCATTCAATGCCGTATTTGTTCAGGCTGTCGAGTCTGGCCACATGGATTTCAGTCAACATAGTTGTTGGTTATTAGATGTATATAGGCATACCTGCATGTTCGTGAGCAAAAGATAGATTCGCTTGCAGGCTTCTTGTTCCGGAGAACGGTATTTAAACAAGCGTAGCCTGCACAAGGGTTAGCCCACATAATACGAGGACCGGGAGCTACGAACCAAGTCTTCCTTTGAATGCTGTTTCTTTGTGCTCCACGTCGGGAATTACATATACAGGTTCGGGTTTTGGTGCTCGTTTCCTGCGAGGCTTTTTGTCAGGAACGAATTCCCCACCGTATTCGTTGACATCTGTTTGACTGATACCGCGCTTCTTATGTTTGACTTTTCTCTTTGTCTTTGACGCTTGCTCGCCTTGTTCATGCAACATATCCAGAGCCACCATATCCATCGCCGATGTGTCCAGCTCCATGAGTTCATTGTTTGTAGTGTTGACATCCATCGCAGTTACCATTTCGTGTCTCTGAGCAAGTATTGAGGAATCTGCCGTCTCCTGTCGAAAAGAGATGGCCTGTGTGCTAGTTAAGGTTATGTTTCTGGAGTGCAATAGCCTTGTGCTACGCCGCAAACCATCTCCGTTGTTGAAACTAGCCATTAATTGTATAGTGTGCAAGGAATGATGAAGAAAGCCCTTGAGAGTGGATAGCATGCGACTGAAAGACAGACCATGTTGCAAGTTGTGTCTTATTCACGCCGGAATGGTTGGAGCCGCCGGCTCCCAGCTTGCTCGATCTCCGCTTCCAATCGTGCTATTCTTAATCCGCTTATATAAGCACTTATCAACTTAACTATACCTTTCATCATACAACATGAGCTGGGCTGGGTACGTCCAAAGTATCTGTTCGTACCTATTAATGTCTATTGTTTCAGCTTCAAGAAGTCTGTGAACAGAGCGGGCACTACTGTGAGCCTTTTTAAGTACTCCTGAAACCACCACTGATTCCAAGCAACGGCGAAAAGCTCCTTCAGAAGACGGGTCAAATAGAGCGCACTGTGGACAGAGAATTCGAGGAAGAGGAAGCCAAATACAGATCGTACTTATCATTTAATATCATCTTTGTTGCTGCAAGATGATGATATCTGTCTTTTCCAGGTTCGAGAAGGATTGCCAAGCGCTCCAGAAAAATGCCAAAATGTATCGGGATGCCATGCGTGGTGCGTACGTTGTCTCTTATTTTGGAATATGAAATATTTATGGCGTTTCATTAGACATGGTCTTGTCGCAATCGCGCATCGCTGAAACTGTTCAAATATTCTACAATGCTGCAGACCGAACATCCGAAGGGGCCATGGCCGGCCATGCGTACAAACGTTCTGTAGACGACCTCGATTCAAGCTTCACGCGAGAGCTCGTAAACTCCTCTCTTCTCATATATCCGGGGACTCTTCGTTGACTCCAATAAGGATGGGCCGTATCGAACAACTATTTCTGAACCGTTAGGCAAAATGTGCTCTTATCTTCCCGTTGTGAATGAACACATAACAAAACGAAACAAGAAAGTATGAAAAGTATATCTCACTAGTCCAATTTACAAACGAATTCACCGTCTTCCAGATGTTGGATTATGACTCTGCGCGCAGTAAACTACGGAAGCTCATTGACAAACCAAGCGAGGATCCGACCAAACTTCCGCGTGTACGCCTTGTTCCTGGTAAATGTTCTGCGCTCACATCGCTTCACCAGGCGCAACAAGAGCACGACGAAACCAAAGAGATGTTTGATATCCTAAATGATCAGCTGATCACGGAGCTTCCACAACTGCTAGAACTGCGAGTTCCTTACTTTGATCCTAGCTTCGAAGCCATGATTCGTATGCAATACAAGTTTGCAGAAGAAGGCTACGAGAAACTGAGTGGTGTGCAACGGTATGTCTTCCGCAAAACACTCGATCATACCACTAAATCCTGTGCATTCACCAGATACTTCGCTGATAACGTGAGGGATGACTATGCTGCTGGACAGCTTGACGCACAGGTATGTTTATGTATTTTTCTGGTCTTCAGCGCAGTATTCACGTGTGTTTAGGTGGTCAGTGGGCTAGAGGAAATGCGAGGTCTGTCCATTTGTGGTGGAAACTGAGGCCTCAGGTCTCGTTACAGCCTCGTCCCGCAACATATTTCGTACCCTGCTTAGTTCCGCCCGACTATCTGCAGTCTATCCCACATCTCCCCCACATTTTTGATGGTTCATTATTTGAGTCAGCTACATGGTGACATCCCAAGCATTATCGATCACCTCTATCGCAAGTCGAATAGAATAGTACTTGTGTACTTGACAAGTTTTTCAGTGAAACTTCTTCAAAGTATCTTCAACCTATCTGTTTGAAGGCAACTGGTGAACATACTGAGGTTCGAAGACCATTTCCAGATGGTTATCGGGGCTGGAATTCTCATCGATTTCACTGAACCCTCATAATGCCCACATGCATAACGAGCCGATTGACATCCGATTTCCTTCCCTGATGTATAAGATAAGACCAAACCTCAGTTGTTCAAGTTAGGCAGCTCACTGACAATAAGTCTGTCGTTCTTTCAAAGTTTCCGCTGGAATATGAATATGTTTCATGTACCTGATGACATTTTTGTTTTTTGAGCATAGTGCTCGTATCGTATCTGGATCATAAGGATGCAAGGGCATTGACTAGTCCACGTTGTACGGGCAAGTGTATATGTCCAAGCACTTCAAAGTATGTTTCGTTGAGAGCAGCTTTTTGTATCATTATTAATTTCCTGTCGATGTTGTCGTGAGTACCTCCCCACAACCCTAAGTTTCTCTTTCATCACCGTCACTCCCAACTTGATGCTTCGGGTATATCACTAACACCGGTGTCACCGAAGCCACAAGGTTTTACTCAGTAAACGGTCGTCAACCTTAGCGGGGTCCTTTACAGTTAGTCACGTCTCCGTCAACTTCACTTTCAAGTCTTCTTTTCACCCCAACTGTTCATTTGTCTCTCTATTACCTCAAATCAAACCACGATCTCCAGTCTCTTGGATCGATCGGTGCGAAAGTTATTCCCATTTTTCTCCGTCTTTTTCAATGAAGCATCATGGGGTCTCCTACACCGGGAGCACGCCATTTTGGGAAATCATGAGATCGCTTCCTCTTGAGTCCCAGAGCATCCGCACCGGTGTCGTCCATCTCTTCTTCGCCAGAATAGTTGTTTTTAAACACGAGAACTCCGAATCATCTTTAATTGACCCATCCTTTATTCAACATTTCCAGCAAGACTCTTCAATTCAAGATAATTCCCGCTCATGTCGGTGCCATGCATCGCAGGTGCCATCTTCCATGCTGTCTCAGATCCGGGCCCCGAGACGAACGGATGCACCTGACTCCTGGAGTTCTCAATCCTGGACCCGTCTTTTCCACATGAAGCCGGCCGAGTTGTATACAAGATGATCGACGATCAGGCGCCCTCGTTGGCCTCTCCACCTTGGTCTACCGCTTACAAAATAGCTGACGAGTCTCTTTGTGTTTCTTCTGATTGCGGTCAAGGAGTTCACCATTCTCGTGCTTGTAAGGAGCTCTGGCGATTTCAGTATGGGGGCTGCTTTAGTCAAATTGGCATGAGTCTTTTCGCAAACTATGGCCGATAATCTCATTTTGGCAATTCTGCCCAACCCTACCATTAGATTGTTTTCATTATTGTATATGCTTTCAATAATGGTTTCTTCGCAAAGCAAGTGATGCCAAGAAATGGAGCCAGGAAATCCGGACAATGAGAATAAGCCCCCAGCAGAGAGCAGTCACCGATTACACTTCCGACCTGAGCGGCACTCCAACGGTCTACGTTGTCCCGCTGGTATCCACATCTCTGAATTTAGTCAGACAAACACTTAAGCTCAAAATCAAAAGTTTCAAGAATGTACCTTCGGCTGTTTTGCACGCGGATGAAAAGCCAATCTACAGCAGCTCTCACACCTGTTCTAATAACTTCATAAGTAAACCGAGATCCAGACAGTGAAGTGAAGTGCCGGATTTACCCTTCCAGGGCAGAAATTCCCATAACATCCAGACTTGCAATTCGCTGTCTTCGTGCAGTGGTCTCATTTTCGCCTTCGCCGTACCTTGAAATCCGTCGTGCGCTTTCCAGCTTCCGTTGATACCAATCTTCATAATCGTGCCTAATCTCGTCGACAGAAAGGCTTTGCAGTGAATCTTGTTTATTTGCAAGTAGCAAAAGAGGGACACCAAGAATCTGGGGTGCGGATAGAACTGAGTCTAACCACTTGGAAAATTGAATTAGAACTTTCAAAGGCGGAAGTAGTATGCGAGAAAGGAAGGAGAAAAAGATGTGAGGTAAAGACATACCAAATACCTCCCAACCTTCACTAAGCCGTTCGCGGTCTTCGGCATCAATCACGTATACGACTGCATGGCAGTCATCATAATACCTATGCCAGATGTTACGAATGCCCCGCTGACCGCCGAGATCCCAGAATTGAAGAATGGTAGAGGGTAAGATTATCTTCCCAGCTGAAAGAATGCGGAAGCCAACATGAGCACGGTGTCAATTGTACGAAATGGATCTCTGCGCACTGTTCTGGCCGACAGTAGGACCAATCTTGTCAGGAGTTAAGCCAGGAACGTCGTTATATAATGTCTTAATTTTCTCGAGTAAAGTCTGTCCCCGCATCAGTTAGGCGTCCCAAAAAACTGCATTTTGCCGCACAGTTTTGCCAGCACCGTCTAGGCCAATTATGATGACAGAGAATTCTTCTTTTCGGGTAAGGTACTGGTGAAGACCCTTGAGGAGGTGATACATGGAAAGCCCAAACAAGAACCAACAGGCATCTGTCACCAGTCCTTAT
>Ga0157366_1000790_pt1 | contig 13466 bp, 4 predicted proteins | sample AttbisABBM1_FD_113149 | JGI IMG/M metagenome (GOLD analysis project Ga0157366, IMG submission 113149) | Fungus gardens microbial communities from leaf cutter ant in Botucatu, State of São Paulo, Brazil - Atta bisphaerica ABBM1 | ecosystem: Host-associated > Fungi > Mycelium > Unclassified ...
ATATTTAGTTAGATAGAAGGGATATACAGTGGAAGAAGATACTTGGGAAGGGTTAAAAAACTTAGGAAATGAGATAGACTTAGTGAAAAATTTTGAAAGAGAAATTAGAAAAGAGAATATAAGAAAAGTACAAGTGAGGAAAGAGAAAGAGAAATAAAAGATGTTGAATCCAGAAGCTGAGGTGTCTAAGAGGAGTGAGTTACTAGGAAAGTATATGGTGAAAATTTTGTTTGAGTAGAATGATAGAAAGTTTGAAAATGAGTATTTGAAGAAATTGGAGAGAAGTTGGGTGAGATGAAAAGGAAAAGGGAGGCAAGTTCCTCTGGAGGTGGAACCTTAAGAAGGAATACTGTTATGGTATGCTTAAACCCTCATATTTTATTTTGATTTTCCTTTCTTTTTATCTATTTTCTTTAATTTGATTTTTCTTTTTCTTTTTCTTGGATAATAGGCATGTGACTGTGGTCACATGATATGTTACATAACATGATATCATAAGCCTGGAATCTAGAAGAATGGACTGGAAGGATAACATCAAGATGTATGTCAATAGCATGTTTACCTCATAGTATACACATTGTACACTCATCTGATGTATGGATATTAGAATAGAACTATCTATTGTGAGCATAGACCATATATGAGTAGTATATATAGTATAGAAATACATTGGAGACTTTTTGTTCTCATGTGATCTTCATGAGATTCTCACTTTATAAGATTATCTAGTGTACTATTAACTATCTTGGTTAGTGGTTATCACAATAGTAGACACAGTTCATATCTTGGAAGTCTAAGTAAGTCATTTGTGTATTATTTGAAAATGCAGAAGACAGGTTTGGAACAGTCTTTGGCTTCAATGTCATGGTATGCTTGAACTTTTATATTTTATATTTATTTTCTTTTATTTTTATTTATTTTCTTTAATTTGATTTTTCTTTTTCTTGGACAATGAAGAAGTATGTGACTACAGTCACATAACACATCATATGACATGATATCATAGGTTTAGAATCTGGGAGAAGGGCTGGAAGGATGATATTAAGATATATATTAACAGCATGTTCATCTCATGGTATATATATTGTGCACTCATAGCTGATATATGAACTTTAGGATAGGATTATTTATTGTAGCATGAACCATAAACCATATGTATAAATAGATAGCAATATATCAGGAACTCCTTATTGAGTTCTCTTGTGATCTTACAAGATTCTCACTTGTAAGACTATTTTAGTGCACTATTGACCATTTTGGTTAGTGGTTGTTACAATGTTTAGCTTATGTACTACACCTCTATAAGTCTCATATAAGTTATGTATTTCAGAAGAGAACCTAAGAGACTTAGAGTCTCAGAAACATTGTAAAGTGGTAAGATATATTATCACCAACATCAGAAGAGAGTGTAAGTTTTAGTTGATTTTCAGGATAAAGCTAGTACAGTGTAAACTACTAGTTTATATACTAGATATTCTACCTAGAGTAGCTATCTGGAATGAAGACTGCTAAGCAAGTTATTCTGAATACTAGTAATCCTTGAATGTTAGGGATGGAAGTCTATAGAGTTTGGCAAAGAACAAGCAAGGATATCCAAGGGAAAATAGAGAGAAGTAATTTGTACCAGAAAAGATTAGAGAGTATAGACAAGGGAGAAAGTATTATCTGTGAGTTAGAACAAATAGCCAGAATATGATGTAATATAACACAAGAGAACTTAATAGAGTTCTTAGTAGAAAGTAGTCTATTTATATACTTTAGGCTATAGTTTATACATATTTACAACTAATCTATTCTAAAGTTCATGTGTTATTTATAAGGCTAACATTGTTATGACTCAAAGATCTTAGAGTTGATCAATGAATAGAACCTTGTATTAGAGTTAATATAAGAGAACTTAATAGAGAACTCTGTATAGGATTATCTACCTTATATACTAAAAGGCCCTGGTCCATACTAATGATAAATACTCCTGTCCTAAGATCCATGCATTAACCATGAGTGTGCTATATGTTTTCCATAAGGTAAACATACTATTAAAATGCCTCATTCTTCTTGAGTCTAGGCCTATGATATCACATCATGTTATGTGTCATGTGACTGCAGTCACATGCCTCTTCATTGTCCATAAGGAGTAAAAGTATGAGTAAAAGTAAAAGAAAGAAAAAAGAGAAAGACAAATAAAAATGAAAGGATATTAAAAAAATGTTGAGTTCAAGGAACTCTGACAAACATGCTATAACTATGCTGTATAATATCATCTGTTCTAGAATTTTCTACAAACCTCTTCTTTCTGTCATATGATTATGTAACTATAACTATGATATATATAAACAAACTGCAATAGATATCATGCTTTTGTCATATCATGTGACATATAAAAATAAAAAAGAAGACAAATAAAAACCAAGTTCACCATCTTTGATTCTAATAACAAGTACTTAATTTTCCATAGTAGAATTTACTTTTATCCAAATTCTATACTCTATCAGTATCTTACTATGGATCAATTTAATCAAACATCTGCCTAGTTTGGAGCCAGACATAGATATTGTGGTATACTTAAACCCTTATATTTTATTTTATTTTAATTTTTCTTTAGGTTTGGGTCAATGAAGAGACATGTGACTACAGTCACATGATGTGGTATCATAGGTCTAGAACATAGTAAAAAAAAAATAGAATAATAATGTTAGAATGCATATATTATTCTCATAATATGTACATGGTAGACTTATAAACAATACATGTAGTTTGGGGTAGGACTTTCAATAGTAGTATATATAAGACTACTTAGTGAGTCATTAATTATCTTGGTTAGTAGTTGCTACAACAATAGACACTAATTTCACTCAATTTAAAGTGTTAAATAATAACATACTATTACTATTAATCTTGCTATTTCAAACTTTATTTATTACTCTTTCAAAGTTATGACTAAGTAACAAGTAGATAGCATAGCATATAAGCTGAAACTAAGGTCATTCTTAGAGTTCACAACTCTACTTTTTTAGATAAGTTTCTATAATTGTTCTCTAACTCTGTAGACTTCTGCTCTTAAGTATGAACTGTATCTAACAATACTACACAGTACATGCTAATCTAGTAGAACAGTACTGATATAACTAAAAAATAATTGTGCCTAGATAATCATAAACTCTGATGGAAATATCTAGAATGTTAGCTAGGAAAGAAAAGAGGTTTATGACAATAACAAATGAAACAAGTCTATAATAGTATACAAGACTGCACTTAATAAGGTTCAACAGCAGGAAGTAGCAGAGTTAGCTTGGTGAACTCTATAGAGTTGATAATAGTGTTTGGGGTTTGTAGTCTAAGAAGAACTTTGAGAGCTTTGTAACAAACATCAGTAATGTTTGGATATTGGTATTAGATGAAAAATCTATCCTCTCTCTTATATTGCTGTAACTTAAAGTAATAGCAACCAGGCAAAATTTGATAGTTGAGAACTCTGCAAACTACAGAGCTTAGTAGTTCAGTCTGTAGAACTCTGCTATTTTATTCAGCATAAATATCTGAAGTGTTTTCCCAAGAGTTCCCTTCTAGGCCAAAGCTCTTTTACTTGACAAGGTATTAGTATCTTTTGTAGTACCAGCATGTTATAAACTTAGAACAACCTTTGGCTTCAGCTTGTGTACTGTATCTCTACTAGTTATACTGGTTGCATATTTCAGATATCTTAGAGAACAAGTCTACTAGAAGGTGGAAAATATGTTGTTACTAACACCAGAAGGTAGTGATAGTTTTAGTCAATTTTCAGAATAAGGCTTTGCAGTATAACTACTATTTTATATACTAAGTATGCTATCTAGAGTAGTTATCTAGAAATAGAGATTGTTAAGCAAGTTACTCTTGTTTTAGATGATCCTTGGATATCTGGAGTAGAGATATATGGAGTTGTTGAGAGTCTAGCAAGAATACCCAAGATAGAATGGAAGTTGTAATATGTACTAAAAGAAAACAAGGAGTATGATAGAAAAGGAAACATTATCAATGGATTAGAATAGATATAACCAGATTAGGATATAACAGTTATCTACCTTATATATGCTAAGTTGATAGTCCATGCTCAGCTGTATTCAACATAATCTAAAGAGTATGCATTCTATATAAGACCAACATGTAGTATTTATACTATTATAACATTACTTGTTCTAGAACTGTTAGGAAAACTAAACAAAGTATACAGAGTTTAGCTGAGTTTGTAATTTCCAGAAAAATCCTAAGGAATATACAACTTACCTCTAGGGAAATTATAAGAGAACAGGATCAAGTTTTTCAGAAGTGACAGCTACTCTAAATATCTAGGAGTCTATTCTAATTAGGTGGAATACCAGGCAGAATATTTGGTAACCTAACTACAGAATAATAGAGCTGAATGGTTAGAAACTTCAATATAGCAATCTCAAACATTGCCAGATAGTAGAAGCTCATTAGTTAGTAGCTAGGGAAAATAGGTTGATTGATAGGCATAGTTTGTCAGACTTATGAAGTTTAGACCCAAGTTTCTTTTAATTTTTTTTTTCATTTTAATTTTCTTTTGTTTTCTTTTAGTCTTTATTCTGAGAACTAGGGTTAGGGTTTACCATGATATAATGGTTACAAGTCATGTGGTAGCAATGGAAGAATGCAGAAGGTTCTGGAAAGATGATATCATATAGCATGTTTAATACATGTTGATCTTAAGGCAAACATATGATCATTTAGGGTAGGCTAAAGTAGTAGCATAGACTCTAGAATTTTAGTATATAAGGTAGACAATCTAGTATAGAGTTTTCTATTGAGTTCTCTTGTGTTAACCCTAATACAAGGTTCTATTCATTAATTAACTCCAAGATCTTTGAGTATGTGATGAGCTCAGTAATGTGGACTTGTTGAAATGATCTTGGCCTCAACTTATGTGTCATGCTTCTTACAAGCTATGTGATTGTAATTTCAGAGGATAGCCTTGTAAGGAGTTATAAGGAAAGACTTTACATAAAGTGCATCACTTATTGATACTAGGGATTTAACATTAACTTTAGTCAATTATCAGTCTAGCTATTACAAAGTAATTACCAGTCTTAAATACATAAAGTAACAAAAGGAGTAATTAAAATAGATCTCCAAGCAGATGTTTCAGTAGTAAAACACTAAATAGAAGTTTAGATTGGAGAGGAGAAAACCCCATATAAATTTTGAGTAATTTTACAGAGTTCGATGGAGATAATTAGATAATGAAAACAGATAAAGATAACTATGGATTTTGACACAAATAAAGCCAAATAACTGTGGAGATTTGATGTTATATTAAAGTTAAATATGTTTTGAAGTTTGGAATATAACATTGATAATTAGAAGAAAGTAAGTAAATATTAGATACAGTTTACATCATGTTATCCAAGATCCAATGAGGTCTCTTGGAAGTCTAAATAAGTTAGTTGTGTATTATCCAAGAATACAGAAGACAGGATTAGAATAATCTTTGGCTTTAGCTTATGTACTGTATCTCTATGAATCATATAAGTTACATATCTTAGAAGAGAGCTTAAGAATATTTTAGAGGTTTGAGACTACTAAAAGGTAGTAAGGTATGTCATTGCTAACACTAGGAGTTTAGTGCTAGTTTTGGTTGATTTTTGGAATAAAACTAGTATAGTGTAAACTACTGATTTATATATTAGATATACTATCTAGAATAGAACAAAACTACTAAACAAGTTACCCTAAATACTAGTGATCCTTGGATGTGAGAGATGGAAGTCTATGAAGTCATCAAGGAACCAGCTATCAGAGTTATGAACAATAGACTCTATTTTATTTTTATTTTTATTTTATTTTACTTTACTTTTAACTTAAGGTTAGGATTTTGTATATTGTCACATTCACACGATTATATACTCTTTAGAGTAGATTAGGTTTAGTATAGTACAGATCAATAGCCCAGCATATAAGATAGATATATTGTACTTAAGAACTTTATTGAGTTCTCTTATATTAATACTAATACAAGGTTCTTCTTTTTAACTTCACTCTATAAGTTTTATTCAAGTCATAACACCAGCAAGAACATCTAAGAGAGAATAGAGAGAGGTAATCTGTATTAGAAGAGGTTAGGGAGAGAAAGAAAGCATTATCTATAAGTCAGTATAGATGGCTAGAATAAGATGTGACAGCAGTATAGATAAAAGTTTCAGACAATAAGTTATAAATTCTAATCATGTTATATTCTGTTCTAACCACATCTATCTTAACCCATGAATAACACCTTCTCTCTCATCTACACTTCACAATCTCTTCTGGTAACATCTTGGATGTCCTTGCCAGACCCTTGCTAACTCCATGGACAGCCTGTATCTAGGAGAAATAAATATTGCTAAGTAGAAGCACAGATATAGTTATTATGCTAAAACTCTACCATGGACAGGAGATTGTGCCAGTTGCTTTGCTGTTCATTGTTAGAGTGACTGAGCAAAGTATGAGAAGTGCACAGAGTCTATGATCTTTAGAATGAACCTATGCTGTATTGTTTACTATTACTAAGTACATGACTTATCTCTAGAGAGTTCTAAGAGAATATGATGAAGTTTCTTAGAGCTAACAGCTACTCTAAATACTCAGAAGTCTATTTTAATCATATGAGATATCAGGTGAAACATTTGCTAATTTAATCACAGAATAATCAAGCTAGGTAGTCAAGAATCCTAATAGAAGGAATTTAAATGTTATATGTAATCATAGAGATAATATAGAGCAGATGTTTAGCAGGGTTTATAGTGGGGTTGAGACTTGAGTTTTAAGGGAGAAGGTCTGTGTCAGAGGTGTAAATAATAGACTTGACTCTATTTTATTTTATGTGACTGTCACAGCTGTTGCATGGCATAATAGAAGTATAACACTTATTTCAGTCATAGTCACATAATCACATAATACAGAAAAGAGTGCAGAAGGTTCTAGAATAGGTGACTTAGTATAATACACATGGTCTTTAGAGTAGGTTAGTAATGGTCTCACATAAACCATTATCTTTTGTTTTAGCTTTGAAACTTAAGTCATAATAGTCTATGGAGTTAATGATAGACATTGGCAGTGTTGGTGACTAGAATTTTGGTAAAGTAATGGATTCTGTTAGAATGGTTGAGCAAAGTCTGCAGGAATATATGAAGTCTATAATCTTTAAGAAACCTAAGTATTGTTAAATAAGGAACATTCATAGAAGAGGAAACTATCCACAGGAAAATTATGGAAGACATTAGAAGAGGCATGGGAATATTATCAAATGTGTGTAGATGCATATCCCAGATAATATTGACTTTATCAGATATACTGCACCTCTATATATTATAGTGGTCATATTTAGAAAGAAAATATTAATGGAAAGTGGAACATGAAGAAAGTTGGACTTCTGAGCATGAGCATCCAGAATAGTGCACTACACTAGTCAATTTTCAAGATGAGGAACTACAAAGTATCTATGCATTTTAAATACTAGTATTTAATAACTAAGATTATATCTAAGGATTAGAGGAGACAAGTAACTACTCTGAATACACTAAAATTCTCATAAATGGAGGTCTGGAGTTCTATAGAGATCATAAGGAGTAATATATTCAGTTATAAAGTGATTGAACATAAAATAAAACCAAATAGATCTATACTCGAAGAGAATGATTAAACTGGGAAGAAAGATACTCTATTCCACAGATATTTGAAGTGGATCAGATGTGTTTGGATGAGTATCTGACAAATATATATTATGGAACATACTAATCAAATACAACCTACCTTCAGGAAAGCCAAAAGACTAGTGAGGCAAGTATTAATTGGTATTATTAACTATAAGATTTGATGCAAGGGGTGTCTTTAAGGTGTATCACCTGGAATAGATAGTAGGCTCTTGAAAAGCTATCCAATCTTATCCACTAGATTTCCCAAAGGAAGCTTGCTATATAATATAAGGTTCACTGTTTAGGAGTGTATTAGCAAAGAAATGAATTCACAAGTGAATATTCTTTGTTCATTCACTTTGATATTCTTTTTAATCATACTCTTTTGTGTTTGAGAGTGCCCTTATATGAGTCCTAATATATTCTATCTTTTATTGTATTATTGTTTCTATCTTCTTCCCAAGTTTCTAATATTAACAATGTTCTCTCTGAATTCTTTAACACATGGCTGGAAACTATTAGGGTGACTAATTGAAGTCTGTGGGGATGTATGAAGTTTTCAATATTCAGGGAAATCTAAGTATAGTATAAAGTCTAATATATCAAGTATAACCTATCTTTAGGAAAACTTTTACAATTGCTGATATTTTATGTTTTATAAATGTTCACCTCATATCAAACATGTCTTGGACATGTATAGGGACTGTTTCATCTTATGACTCATAATTAACTGCACTTTGTGTTTTCTTCATGTTATATTAGTCTGTTAGTGTTAGTTTTAGTCAATTTTCAGAATAATAGTTTACAGTATTACTACCAGCTTATATATACTAAGTACTCTACCTGAAGTAGTTATTTAAGAAATGGAAACTGTAAGCAAGTTACTCTAAATTTGGATGGTCCTTGGATGCAGAGGTAAAGATCTATAGAGTTGTTGGAAAGTCTAGTAAGAATACCTAAGAAGTGATTGATATGTAATAGAGAGAGTTGATTTGCACTGGAAGAGGTTTGGGAGTGTGGATATATTAGTAGATATTATTTGTGGGCTGGAACATATGTAGCTAGATCAAGATGTAACATTAGGAACATTTATTTTTTATCAACACTACTACTGAAGCTGTTAACTAACTCAATAGAACAGTATATTATCAAGAGAGCTGTATAGTAGAAGATCATTTAGATAAGTTTCAAACATTAATTTTGGAGACCAGCTTTACAGACTCTTATAATATAGTAGTCAAGTTCTACCACAGGCTTTAGATAGTAATTCAAAACCAAATCATGATTCTCTCTATAAGACAATCTGAAGATACTGATCTTCCAGTATAGTTCTATCTGCTAGAGCTTTAATAATATATGTATCAAGAAAAGTAGTATTTTACATCAATAAATAACTTTTTGAACCTCCAGTGATGTTCTTTGGTATAACAAATAGTTCTACTATATTTCAGACCATGATGAAACTAGGCAAAACCAAAAAAAAACTTTCTAATCTACCCAACAAACTATCTCCATCTCTGTTATGAATTTACAAACTCTGTAAAATTCCTCAGTTATTACTTTTGGTCATATTACTCTAATACCAGCTACTACTAGTACTTTCTCCAGAGATCTCTATAGATGTTGATACTATATACAAGTCCTATTCTGTGCCTAATTGGAAATGTTACAAATGTGGAGGCTCCAATTATGTTTTTTACAAGTAATCTATTAGGCTGAATATCCAGTAGCTAATAGCAAAGCAGTGCAAGAAGCTCATTGAAGATTAAGAATTTGCATACATTAAAGGATATCAAAGAAAGACAACAACTAGATCCTGCAGAGCAAGATGATTCAAGTAAGATGCCAGAGTTGTGAATAATAAACTTGGTTTTATTTCTCTTTTATCTTTCTTTTCAATTTTTTTTGGTTTTTTATTCTATTTTCTTTATTAGGACTTGATTATGAGGTTGTAGTATAATGCCACATGTAACCGTCACATGATCACATGATATAGAGAAAATTCTAAAATAAGTAACATTATATAGTATGAACATTATATGCTAATCTTAAAGATAACAAAGTAGCCAAGTTTAGACTATTGACTTAGTATATATAAGGTAGACAAACTTGTATTATTAGGAACTCTATTGAGTTCTCTTGTATTGTCTCTAATATAACATTCTATTTTTGTCCTCACTCTTGAACTAAAGTTGTAATATAAGGAATCAATTAATAAGAATTTTGTATAGAGCAACTAGCAATATGTATGCTCTAGCCACTAAATAACAGGTTTACTATACTACTTGTAGAATACAAAGAGAATAGTGACCTCTCAAATATACTTATTTTCTTAGTCCACATTGCTATGACTCTACTTTCTTGCTGACTAAAAAAAAAGAAACTTCCTATACATCTTATTATTAGTACTCTTGATATCTTTAAAACTTCCATTGTCATTCCAGAAAATGCTTTTCCACAAGAAAACATACTCTTTTTAAGTTTTTGAGTATTTAAAACTTATTTAAGGACTTTAGCAAGAAGACTTGATATTCCTAAGTGATACCTTAGGCCCTCTCAAGTAGGTTTCCACTTGAGAAATGGTGTGGTAGCTGTTAATTAAACTAGATCTCAAAAAGACAAGTTCTTTAAAAATATAAGATGCCACCACATTCATAAAGAACTAAATACAAAGTATGGACACTCGAGAGCATAATCAGCATAGCCACAAACATTCAGATGTTAGAATAAGGCAAAAACACAATGGATTGAAGGCTGGAGGAGTCAAGACTTGGCCTGCAAGTAAGAGTAACTAGTGAAAATGACTAAAGAGAAATAAAATTAGTACTTACAAGCAGAAAAAGACCATCAGATCAGTTTTAGGTTGTAAATAGAGGGAGGACCATATGCTCTTGAGAACTTAGAAGTCTCCCTTATAGTTTCAGTCTCCATTCTCTATGTCTATTCTTTGTATTTTTAGACTGAGAAAAAAAGAGAACCACTATCTGAATTCTCCCACTTGTAAGTGGTTTAATCACTATTTTATTGAGTGAGCATTGTTAGTGCCCATTATTGCTTTTAAACAGGTTTTGGAGAGTTATAACAGCTTGGGAAAGGCTGGCAAGATAAATATTAGTTAGTATCATTAGTTATAAGATTCAACTTGAGGAGTGTCTTTGGGTTACATTACCTAGGATAAATATTGTTGTTAAAGGCTCTTGAGGAGCTTTGCGATTTATTCACTATATTTTCCAAAGAAGCTTGTTACACAGTGTAAGGTTTACTGTTCATGAGTATGTTAGCTAGAGAAAGTGTTTATAAGCAGATATTATTCATATATTCCTTTTAATATACTATTGTTTCTATTTCTTCTCTTGATTCCTAATACTGATATTATCCCTCTTGAATTCTTTAACATATAGTGAAGGGCTAGTGTTACATAGTTCTTGTTGCACCCTAACATAACCTCTTTTTTACCTGATCCCTATTATTACAGAAATAGCTTAAAGTTATACTAGGTTTGGAAACACTGTACAAAGTGTACAATAATGCAAGCTTTCTAAAACAACCTTGGCTTCAGTTTATATACTGTATTGTCTATCTACTACATAGTTGCAACTTTAAAAGATGGAATTAAGTCTGAAGGGAATGAGTACTAATAGTAATGTGTTGCTAAAGAACACTAGAAATAGAGTTCAACTGAAATTATCAGACAAGTAAAATACAGTATAACTACTAGTCTTATATACAAGCATAAGATAAAGGAGAAACTTGAAGATTTTAGAGTACAGCCCTGAGTAGAGATTTTAGTGGTGAAATACTAAAAGAAATTAAGAAGTATACAAATGTTAGATAGTATGTAATACTAGAGAAGAAATTTTAAGGAGGAATACTTCCATAGTATACTCTGAACTCTAATATTTTGATTTCTTATTTCTGATTTTATATTTTTATTTTCTTGGATGATGGAGAATCACATGATATGTTATCATACATATAATTATGATTACAGGACTTAGAAGAAGATAAAAGAATCTGAAATAATAATGTTAATAGGTATGATTATAACATATTATAGTGACTGGGGTAGAAATATAGAGTTGGTGCTTCAAGCTCCAGAAAAATCTAAGTATTATTAGAAAAATACACTAAATACACTACATACATTTGTTACATCCTGTTCTGACCACATTTGTTCTAATCTATAGACAACATTCTTTCTCTTATCCACACTTCCTAACTTCTTCTAGTATAGATCATATCTCTCTATTCTCCCTTAGATATCCTTGTTGGACCCTTGCCAACTCCATAGATCTTTATTTATAACATCCAAGAATTACTAGTAAACTAGGGTAACTCACTAAACAGTCTCCATTCCAAATAACTACTCTAGGTAGTATACCTAGTATATAATTTAATAGTTTACACTGTATTAGCTTATCCTAAAAATTAACTAAAACTAACATTCTCTTCTGATATTGGCAATAATATACCATGCCATCCTTTAGTAGTTATAACCCACTAAGTTCTTCAAGTCCACTTTTAAAATATGTGATTAGTATAGCTAGTAGAGATATAGTGTTAAAAATGCAAAGATTGGACTCTATTTTATTTTTCTTTTCTTTTCTGTTCTTTTCAGTCTATTCCATTTTTAAAACTAGGGTTAGGGATCAGTAGAATGTCACAGGTCATGGTCACACTATCACATAATCATATGCCATGATGAAAAATAGTAGAAGATTCTAGAAGAAATAACATTATATTATGTATTATACACATAGTGGCCTTAAAATAGACACATGGTCATTTAGAGTAGACTAAAGTAGTAGTGCACAGACCAGTAGTCTGAGGTATATAAGGTAGACAATCCTGTACAGAGTTCTCTATTGAGTTCTCTTGTGTTAACCCAATATAAGATTCATTTGCTTGACCAACTCTAAGATCTTGAGTTTGTAATATGTAATATATAAGCTGAAGCCAAAGATTATTCTAATCCATCTTCTGTATTCTTGAACAATACAATAAATAACTTATTTAGACCTCTAAGATACCTTACTGGATCTCAGATAATAAGGTGTGAACTATATCCAACAACTTTAAGAAAAACCTGAGAAAATAGAATAAGAACTTCTAAAAACAGAAACTATCCCAAATACTTTAGAATATATTCTAATCTAGTTGAAAAGTACTGATCAAGAAAAAAAAATGATAATGTCCAGATAGTCAAACACTCTGATAAAAACATCTAAAATATTGTTTAGAAATATTAGGTATTTATCTGATGGTAAGTGAGAGCATGAGAAGATAGTTACTAAGATACTAGCAGTAGTCAAATTATTATAAACTTTTAAGACTAAGAGTTAAGTCAAAAGAGCAACCTTAGATTGGATAATCACAAGAGAACTTGATAGAAAACTCTGTACAGGATTGTCTACCTTATATACCTAGACTGACGGTCCATGTTACACTACAATTAACCTATCCTAAATGCCTATGTATGTCTTAAGATCAATATGTAGTAAACATGCTATAGTAACAACATTCTTTTCTAGATCCTTCTATGATGTTTCATGTGACCATGACCTTGTAACTGATGTGTAACACCATGTTATGTTAAACCCTGACCCTAGGTCTCAAAATAGAAAATAAATTGAAAAAAAATAGAAATAAGAAAGAAATTAAAAACAATTAAAGTCCACTGTCTTTTACTCTGACATAAAGTTGGAGTTAGTAACAGATATTAGAGTTGTCAGTTCTCTTATATCTACAAATTAAATAAGAAAATCAGGATGCTTTACTATAAAAGGCTAAGTTAGAAAG
>Ga0157366_1000791_pt1 | contig 13453 bp, 7 predicted proteins | sample AttbisABBM1_FD_113149 | JGI IMG/M metagenome (GOLD analysis project Ga0157366, IMG submission 113149) | Fungus gardens microbial communities from leaf cutter ant in Botucatu, State of São Paulo, Brazil - Atta bisphaerica ABBM1 | ecosystem: Host-associated > Fungi > Mycelium > Unclassified ...
ATAGTAACTAATCCAACAAGTACTTCACTGCTATTAGGCTATATGTTTAAACCTAATGATAAACAGTGCAACCACAGTTTCTGTGTAAAGTATTAGATGATTGGCTTATATTCTGATATAAGATTTGCTATAGTCCAGTTTGCTTAATAGATAAAAAATCCCTCAAATAAACATTATCAAGCTGGATTACATCTCTATAGATACTTGTTTCATACTTACAAATACTGAATAGTCTATAACAGACTTAGCAATAAGTCTGTTATAACACACTCAAACTTAAACTGGGCACAAGATCTAGAATCTCATAAATCTATGACTAGTTACTTTACTTTTATAGCTCATGGAGTAACATTCTGGATGAATTGCTAACAAAAGATAGTAGTTTTGTCTTTAACTAAGACTAAGTACATAGCTCTTTCTAATCTCTATAATGATAATCTTAGTTCACTTTTCTAGAGATCTAATTTTATACAAGAAAAGCACTCCAAACATATTGATATTCACTATCACTATATAAGAGACTTAATTGAGAATAAACAAATCAAACCATATCATATTGATAAGAAAAAGAATTCTGATGATATATGTACTATAAATCTTGGTCAAGTAATAGCTAATATTTTAAGTGCAAGAAAGTGATAGAGGATAAGATAATAGTATAAGTTTAGCTATCTGAAAATTTTACATTAACTACCTAATTAGTTGAACTATTAATTGTGGTACAAATGCTTACTAAGCAGAATGCTTTGCAACATTACTTGTGTTTCTTAGCTCTCTACTATAGAGCTTACTATTAGTAAGTAGTCATTAGTTGTTTACATTGCACTATGTTACTGTATATTCTATTACTTTTAATAGTTATGAGCTTAAGTACTAGAGCAAAAGGTATACTTGTGTATTGAGTGATACAAGAGAATAGAGTTCCTACTACAGAGTAGTCTTCTAATCCACTCTAAATGACTAAGTTCTTCTAGTAGTTTCTTCTAGTAGTTTCTATAATATTCTACCAAGTCATATGACTGTGTGACATAATATCATACTCCTTAGCTAAGTCTAAAAATGGAAATAAGAAAACTAAATTACAAAAACAAAGAAAAATTATAAAAGACTAGAAAAATAAAAAACAACCAAGTCTACTTAGAATATTTCTAACATAGTTATACAATGTAAGACTACTCTTTGGATCCTTGGTGTATTTTATACTTCACTTACTGGTGGAATTAAGGCTCTGGCAAATCTTCTTTCTATTTATCTTTATCTCAAGAAGCTAGTTAGGTAGTCTTGTTTCAGAACTGCTACTCTTCTTTCTTAGTATATACTAATGTCTTTACTAGAAACTCAAAGAGTGTTTGCCCTCACCCCTAATTGCCTGCTCTTTTGAATAACATCCAGTGTGCTTATTTAAAGGGCCTTTTTTGGATACTAAAATATTACTTCTTAATCTTATTAAATACTTTAATCTCTTTAATACTAAGGCTATCTCAGGTTGTAGGTTGCTTGATAACTTTTCTAATTCCATCTTAAGACTTCTTTCTTTTTCTCTACTCTCATTGTTATCACTGATATAAGTGCTACATTGTCAAAAACACAAGAAGTAGACTTAAACTTTTCTTATTTCTTTTCTTATTTCTATTTTCTTTTTGATTTATTTTCCTTTATTCTATTTTTAGAACTAGGGTTAGAGTTAGAGTGACAAGATCACACTGTCACACAGTATGTCACATCAGATGACATGATCACAAGTCACATGATACATGAAAGGACATAGAACATTCTAGAAGAGATGATGTCATACAATGTGTGATACACATGTTAACCTTAAGGCATACACATGGTCATTTAGAGTAGGCTAGAAATAGCTTGCACAGACCATTAGGTATTAGTATATAAGGTAGACCATCTTGTACAGAGTTCTCTATTGAGTTCTCTTATGTTAACCCAATACAAGGTTCTTTTCATTGACCAACTCTAAGGTCTTTGATTTGTAACATACATCTTCCAGAAACATGTAGGCTATTTTTGCTGCACATTTCTAGAAACTAGAACAACAGGTGTCATCTTCTAAAGTCCCAGCTAGTTCAACAGCTACTTCTGATACTGAGCTATTTGCCATAAGACTAGATATTGCCAAGGTTACTAGTATGAACATTAAACACATTATCCTTATCACTGATATTCTAGTCTCTGCTAAAAATACAGTGGATTTCTCTATGCATTCTGGACAAGTTTATTCCTTAACTGTCTGCTTTGTACTAAGATTGTTTTTCTCTTGTGGTCTTAACCATAGGATTAAATTCTGGGACTGTTCAAGCAATGCTGAGTGGTCCTTACATATACTAGTCCATAATGATGGGACTAACATTAGAATAGCTGCTGGACTTTATCTAACAACTTCTATTAATGCACTTCACTCCAAAAGTCTCCTCTTATGTTTAAATGCTTAGAAAACATCCTTCAATTGTCCTACTGTTCAAGGGCATCATTTCCTCACTCTTAAAGACAAGAACCACAAGCTCTTTCAACCCAGCTACTTTAAGGGTAGTAGTTGGCTTCTCTATATTGGCTAGTCAGTCACATTATGTACCAGGGCAGCTGGAGCCATTCTTAACCATGCTCCTATTAAAGTTAAAGAGTATAGACAGCACTTTTTCTCTACAGAGTGTATTTAATATTCATGTAGTCATTACTATATGAAAACACATCAACATATCTTTGCAAACTGTCCTAGGTTTGCTCACAGCCCCTTGATTGATCTCTCTTTATCAATTAAGAACTTTGTTGACTTCTTGAAGAAGCATCTAAGTGTCTTTGTCTTTTCTTTTCAAGAATGACCTCCTTCTCCTTCTGAGTTTCCATAAGTGCTCAAATAGTTTGCTTTTCTGTTTCTGTAGATAGTTTTCTTAGTTTTATCTCTCTCAGTTTCTTTTGACTCTACTTTCTCAGTATAATAGGTCTGTTTATAGACTTGAATGTATAATTAGTAGGTTAGTTATAAGCAACATTTATCTTGATTTCTTCTTGATTTCTATTTATTAGAAGCAAGTACTCAGTCTGACACAAATATATGTAAACAGCTGAGGTTTGGTGTTCTACACTAGAGTTTTTTATAAGTAAAAAAAGAAATATCAGCACAACATGAACTACATAGTTCTGGTCCAAGCATTGGTGAAACTGTATAGTTGGTCCCAGCATTGCCTGGCAGTCTGTTAGACTGCTAACCAGATAAGATCAAAGTGATCTGCTTTAATAATAGTGTAAAATAGAGAGAAAGATAATAGATTGAGAGAGAAGAAATAGAAAGTTTATCTTTGTGACATCATGCCTTAGCCAACACTATTGATTCTGATAAGGTCTTTCTCTGTCTATACTGTCTCTTGAGAAGAAATTGTAGACCACTTGTTGTAGATAGTCTACCATGGACTGTGATTGAATACCATATAATAAATTGTTAACCAAAAAAAAATTCCCATAGTACTTTCTTGGTGGAGTTTACTTCTATTCAAATCTCTGACTTCTATCTTTGTTCAAATCATAGAGACTTATACATATAGTAGAATCAGTCAAATAAAGTCTTTCTGACTTTGATTTAATAATCAAATAAAATACTTACCAAATTACTGACTCAATAATGACTCATTAGGAGAGTTATCACTCTGGTAAGGGATCGATTCTCTTTTATACGCTAAAGAAATAGTCTTAGTTATGAAGATTAATGCTCTGTGCTGTAGTAGCTAAAGTTGTACTTGAACAACTCTTTCATCATATCCTCTACCTGAGAGGCTATTTGAGTACCATGCCTCGTAATTGTGCAGCAATTTGTTCAGACACTACCACTATCAGCTATACTTAACAGTCAACTGCATGAAAGAGTCATGTTGTATTATGAAGGATCATATATACCAGCACTACTTCAAAGGACTAGAGCAAACGTGTAAGTTCAAATTCAAAAAGTTCCCTCTTCAACTTTTCTGTTGACCTACAAAAGCCGACACAACAGGCGGGGCACTCGGAGACACAGAAACATTGGAAACTGACATTGATACTTCCGCTGTCATCTGTTTAGCAACGTCATCCGAAACAGGACCTCCTGTGATAGAAGTAGAGTATACTTGGGAATAAGAGGCGCTCAGATTCGCGAGGAATGGAAATGTCGCAGTATTAGTTAACAAAGACTTCGGGGTCAGATTATGCTGCAGCACTGGAGTCTCTGGAGTCCACGGGACAAGATGATCATAGCGGCTTGACATGGTGAGTGGCGGCACAGACTGCGTAGATAAGGAAGAGGGCTGTGATGGTGACACAGGTGACAAGACCGATGGCGGAGAAGCCGACCTGGCTATCGGAACTGCAGATGTTGTGGACGGTGATGGAGGTTGTAATTGGGTAGAGATTGATGGAAAAGATGGTGGTGGCGTAGATGTGGATGGACATGTCGGTGTGGATGGAGAAGTTGGATTCAATGCAGGAGAGGTAGGAGGTACCGAAACGAGAGATGAGATAGTCGTTTGGCTATGTCCACTCAAGGTCACATCGGAAGTCCCATTCAAAGTCGGCCCTGGAGTAACGACAGGTCCACTTTTCAACGATGGATAGAACTTTGATTGTAGTCCTGACCAGAAGGAATCATATGTAAGAGATGTCGGGCTGAAACCGTTCGTTGTCGAAGCTGATTTGTTGACGTGTGGCACGGAAGACATCTTGGATAATGTCATTGGAGTAGATGTTAGAGCTGTAGGCCCAAAACTATTCCCAGTTGTGTAAGATAGGGTCGTGGTAAGGCGAGTGTGCTGGGAAAACGATGATGTGGAACGTTGGTCCCCCTCGCATGTAAACGTCGACATGGAAGCAGGGATATGTGATAGTGTACTCGTGCCAATGCCAGAGTCTATGTTCTGTCCGGAGGATAGAACCTGAGAATCCGTTATCGGCGTCTGAGCAGAGGTGACAGGATCTTGAGGCGGCTGAGCAACTCGGATCTCTAGGGAAGCAGGTGGAGTAGATGAAATACAGACTGAGGTGTTCAGTCCAGCCGAGGCTGATAACTGAGGTATCACCGCGGCCGCAGGCCCAGGCGTCAGCCTCTTAGCTGTCGAGCTGTTCTCTTGAGTATGGTTCTCAGGGAAAGTATTCAAAGAGGGAAATCTGGACTGGGATTGTAACAGTGACTTATAAGGAGAGTCGATATTTCTTGTTGTGGCAGCAGCAGGCATGTGGTCAATTTGGCCGGGGGTCAATGCAGATGACGGTATATATGATCTGATACCACGTTGGTGTGAGTGGTGAAAGTATAGATTTTCTACTTCATTCAGGTTTTGCCGTTGCTGCAGAAGTTGGTATCAGACTCGAGAGTTGATACATGAGAATAAACACACCCAACCGTATTCAACTTTTAGCCGTGCATACTGCAAACGCATTTGCAGCTGTCTCGACAACTGAGCAAAATGATTAGATATATCAGTATGAAAATTATGATTAATGGTTGGCTCACATGGTTGGCTTTAGCCCTCTCCAAGGTGTGCTTCCTCTTCTTTTCCATCTCACTTGCGTGTGAGGCAGCCGAAACCGTAGAAACCATTTTGCTTTTCCGCCTGGTGAGAAACAGGGGCAGTGGAATATTATAGATATTATAAACGTAGATGTATTATCAATGATCAAGTTGAAGTTGAAGTGCCATGAGGATTCAGGCCTTCAAGAGAAGCGAGCCCGTGTTTTCGGGCACGTGATCCTATCCTGACTCCACGTGCCAGAGAAAAAGTAATATACTAAGGACTTCCGATACGCACTATGAGATGTAACCGGTAGAGTTAAGAGGCGTTCTATTGGATTTGTTAGTTGGAGCGAAAAGTACATGACATAGACGGATATGAATGGGAAGGGAGATTATCATGGTGAGTGTTCTGGTTGGTTGTGATCCGGCCTCTACGAAGCTTGAAAGAGGCCTGACTCTAGTATAGAGTGGGCATTGACTGATAGCACTAGGCTTTTAGAGGAAGGTTGCTACAATCCTTAGAGTATGTATAGTGATTGTGAAATCTCGCGCACCTTGCGGTGAATCAATAATCCTGGCGCATTTTCGATGCATTTTCGATTCGCTGGCTTAAGGCTGTTCTCGAACACGTGCCAACCGATATCTAATCTATTTCCTGTGCCATCCCCACTGAAATGCTCGTTCCTCCGCTCAATTTTCCAAAATGGCTGAAGAACAATGAAGATCTACTCCAGCCTCCTGTAAACAATTTCTGCCTCTACAGGGGGGAAGACTATGTGATTATGGTTGTCGGCGGACCCAACGAAAGGAACGACTATCATGTGAACGAGACAGAGGTCAGTGTAGTGTAGTGCTTTCGGACAAAAGTTCCATCAATGACTTCCAACAGGAGTGGTTCTACCAATACAAAGGGACGATGATCTTGAGAGTTATAGACGATGGAATGTTCAAGGACATCACCATTGCAGAAGGAGAAATGTTCCTCCTCCCTGGTAATTTGACATCTCTTATGAAGTCTGTGGTTAAACTTACCACCCCCAAGCTAATACACCGCACAACCCTGTCAGGTTTGCCAACACAATCGGCATAGTCGTGGAGCGCACGCGACCGGAGAAGTCGCTAGGTATGTCCTTTCTCTGTATCCGAACGACCCACTTGTTTAATCGACGTTCGGATTCAGACCGGCTACGATGGTACTGCCATTCGCAGGCCCATGACAAACCCACCATCATTTACGAAGAATCATTCCATGTCACTGACTTGGGATCACAGTTGAAACCCGTCATCGAGCGTTGGCAAAATACAGAGCAGTTGAGGAAATGCAAAGATTGTGGTAAAATCGCTGATCCCAGATAAGGAATTATGTCCAACAGAGGACTCTGATTTCTTAGTGGAGAAGATATAAAATAATAATGTGCATGTCAAAAGCCAACTAGAGTTCCTACCAGGTTTTTGATAAATATGGACGACACACAACAAGATACATTATACATTTTTGTTCATTCATTAATCCCATGTGCACAACTAATGATCTACAGCTGCAAGGGGCTTTATTAGCAGGTATTATGGAATGTAAGAAAGGATGACCTTACTAGCGAACCTTTGTCCTTCATCTCTGAAGGTTTCCAAAGCTTTCCAAGCTTGTCCAGAAAGAATGCTCTTCCGTGCAAGCTCGGTTCCTTCCTTGTAATCTTTGGCAATTCCAGCAACGACCAAAAGTGCAGAAGCGTTCATCGATACAAAATCCAACACTGGAATAAGATCCTCTGGGACCTTGCCTCCCGAACAGAACAAGCGTTTGAACATTTTCGCGTTTTCTTCCGGACTGCCACCAGCAACCTTGATCAAGCTATGTCGATTCAATCCAAAGTCTTCGGGTGTCAGTGTATCTTCTGTCACTTGGCCATCTTTGAGTTCCCAGACCCATGTAGGACCGGCACAGCTAATCTCATCGATCTTCTCAAACCCACAGACGACGAGAGCACGTTCCACGCCGCCCTCACTAAGCGATTGTGCAAAAGTATAGCCGAGCTCTCTTTCAGCTACTCCAAGGACCATTCCACGGGGGCATGCGGGGTTAATTAGAGGGCCCAAGACGTTGAACATAGTCCGGAATGGTAGTGCCTTTCGGTACGGTGCAATCACTGACAACGAGCGGTGATAATGAGGCGCGAGAATGAAAGTGAAGGGAATGCGCCTGATGGGAAGAGCCGTTCCGGGTGATGGGGGAGTAAAAAGACAATCGAGCGACTCAAGGAGATCAGCTGAGCCTGAAGACGAGGATGAAGCTCGACTTCCATGCTGCGTTCCGATATCAACACATGAAATCGAAATGACTACAGGACAACAAACCTTGACCACACGAGCACCGGCGCCAGCAGCAGCGATCCCAGCGGCCGTACTGACATTAAAAAGGTTATGTCCATCTCCACCAGTTCCAACAATATCAACGGTAAAGTCCTTGTCAAGATCCTCAATGGCGGGTTTGAGGGCACGTTCGCGGAGGACTGCAGCAGCAGCAGACAGAGATTCGGGTCGACGTTCCACCCTCTGAATATGTAAAGCGACAAGAAATGCACCAATTTGTGTAGGGTCCAGAAGATCTGGAGTGAAAAGGTGATTCAAGGCCTCTTTAAGGTCATTAGCAGAGAAGTATTCGGGTGTCTGGACCAGCCGAGCGAGGAGGGGGCGGAAGGTTTGCATGGAATATTCTTTTGTAACCATAGCCTGAGTATTTAACATGCTGGCGTGTAATCATTATGCCGAATGATTCCAATCCGGAGAGTAAAATATCCATCATGATTAGTTGTTTGATGTTAAATCCGACGGAATCATGTGATGAGATCTGATTGTGCATTGCACGTTTCCCGTTCCCGTTCCCGTTCACAATTTCTCTTCTTTCCTGAGCCTCAATCTTGCCTCAGGACCACGAAACTAGTTCCCTATGTACACTGACATCGTCATTGTATCACATTCAATTTGATACCCTCAAACCGTTGAGGAAAAGGGGATACCTGTAGTTCTGCGCAAAATCAAGAATCAAGCCGAGTGTGAATGATTACTGTTTCGTACAGACGAATATCATCCGGAATGGCCATTCTGTACTGGTGTTGATGGAGATGTACAAAAATCAGTTACACGAGTGCTGTTGGGCAGCACCTCATCTCATGCCCATGAAATATGGAGGCAGCAGTGCTCATCGAACTCCTGTTCATATCAATGCAGATGACTTGCTCTGCTTCCCAATCTCACAGAAATTTCGTAACTCCATCTGTTACCAACTTATTCCTGTGATTTTGGGCTGTCCCTCTTCCCATTGCCCATGGTTTAATTCAATTGGCAACGGCAACTTGATACACATAAAATTACCCTTATTGTGGTTCAAGCTAAAGGAGTGTATGTATTCAAGGGATGACTAAAACACTTCCAAGTAGAACACAGTATTGAAGGCACGTGATAAAAATCTCTTTACCGACTGGCGACAAGAAAGTGATATTCCAGCTTCATAGCCTTTACAGAGAGGCCTTCAAGTTATGCGACGATGGCAAGCTTGCAGGTGATTGAGCCTGAAAATTCTGTCTACAAAATCATTATCATATAATACAGCCCTGTACGATTAGATTACAAGCAGGTGAGCCAGTCTTCTGCAGCTCTAAAAAATTACCTCTAGATTACCAAATACAATAAATGATCACCAACCAAAAATCCTAGACAAGATGAAAAAATTCAGCTATCGATCATTTTAGAAAGGAAAAAATGACATACTCTTCATGGACCTCGATTCCACCAACACGGCTCCTTCTATCTCCATCCACACCTCCAGCAGCATCTATCACATCCTTCGCAAGTTCACGAGGTCCACAAACACCAACAACAACACCTGTGATATCCTGAATATCCTCCTTCTCCCTCCACTCCGATACAGCCTCAATATCAACCTGCAGCTTTCTCACAGCCTTCGTCTCATAGAACGCATCACGACCCCGACGAGCATAATGCGGTTGTCCTGAGCTGCCTTTCATAGGTTTTCCATTCGAGGTATTGATACGACGAATATCTGATGTGTCGAAACGGGTGCCGACAGATAACGCTTTGGAAACGGCATAATCGACGATTTTCGTGATACGTGGGCGACCTGGGGAAAGTGAGAATCCAGGGATGGTAGGAACACTGGGTATAGTGTGTGATGCGCGGGTATAATGGACCGAGATGCGGAGGGGGGTGAAGACGGATTGGTTGATGAATGATGCAAATGTTGGAACAAGCGGAACAACGGAAGCTAAGCATGGTATTTATTGACTAAGTGTTGTGAGACAGTTGGAAGGTAGACTTACAAGCATCAGGAACAGTCCAGATCAATTCGATCACTTTGACTCTACTTTTCCCCTTGAGGTCTTTGTTGATAAGGTCCTTGACCACGCTCAAACCGAACGTGATGCCACTACCACCAACAATGATCACTGCAGCAGAGAAACTAGCAAAATTTGTATGACCGGGACCACCTGCACAGCTTTGGTTAGCATCCAGTGTAACACGGGAAACGAACAAAGTGTACCGTATGGACCCTCAATCCAGACTTTCACCTCACGACCCAGAAGCACATCCACGTAATCACTCATCTTCGCCATCTCATACAGTCTCTTCGTCCATGTTCCAGTTCTCTTACACATTAATACCATACCCTCTTCGCCATCCCTTCGACGGATATTACCAACACTACCACCAATTAAAGCATCAGAAGCACCGACTGAAGCAATAGTGAAGGGATGCACTTCGGACCAGCCAAACCAGCCTAAACCCTTTGAAAGAATCCGTACTCGAACGTGTTGACCTGCACGCCAGCCGGAGTTGATATTCGGAACCTCGATCCTTGTGAGATCCAGCTCAGGTAGAGGACGAATCGTAGCTGTTACGATGCGAGTTTTGATGAAACGAAAGACATAATCAAGGCCGAAAAGACCGATGGTAGCTAGCACATATGGGATGAGTCCGGGTCTGTGTAAGTAGAGCTGGCAGGAAACGATATCAAACACTAATATAATTATGATTTGAGCGGTATTATAACTTACCCCCGGAAGGATGAGACTGAAACACAAGACATGTATCGTGAGAAATACATTGTACATCTGTCGTCTGAAGAAAGCAAGGGAGAAGACCCAGAGGACATCAAGGCAGACAAGGGCAACGAGACCCCATGCATTTTGAGGGTGACGGATAGAAGTGGAGAAAGTGCCAGCCAGCGACCATTTATAAACTGAAAGGCAAGTGGGTTAGAATGATATGATGCGACCGAGAGGAATGACTCTCACCATACCCGAAACCATGCAAATTTGCCGTTAAGACTACCACTCGACCGGCATAGCGGTGAAGATAATTCAGCTTGATTCATTGACTCTTGTCAGATCAAAAATACAGAAGGAAGTTGGACGTACATTTTCATATCCCACTCCGAAGAGCGTCCCCAAAACATTATTCTTTGTTCCATAGGCAACCACAAATGGTAATTGAGCTATCGAAACCCATCCCACGCGACTGTAGTCCACAAAAAAATTTGATTTATACAGAGTCGCATAAATCAAGATCCAAGAATAAGCGAGGAGGACAATAGCTTGACCAAAGGAATAACTCGGGGTGAGTCGATGTCGAAGGAGAGGTAGCATCCAGCGCAGGAAGGGAGGGCACGATGGGATATGGGTTGGATATTGCATTTCTATTGCACGACCCATGGCGTCGACTCGCTTGAATGTTTGTTGATGATAGGCAAGTGTATGGGACTCATCAGAAGCAACGTAATGAGACGTCGGGGAAGGTGGTTGAGTAGTCGATCCATGTGTGGCTTGAATGATGCGTCGAGAACGAGAAGCTGATCGTGCGGGCCGATAGGGAATATAACGGAGTATGTGTCCAATGCGCCAGTCATCAGAGCCCAACAGGGCGATGCCCTTGGGTAGCCGAAAAAGAAAGACGACTCCTAAAATTGCAAGAACAAAAAGGGTGACATGGAAAATAAAAGACTCTGAGTCGACCTCTCGTCCACTGGATCCGACAGTTGTAGCAAACGAGGCAGCCATAGGGTACAAGGTCGCCTCCAAGCGTAAAACTATGTGCACCCGGCCTGGAGAGACGACTATTCCCGGCTCCATTGGCTTAAATACACGAAGAAAATGAGTGCCTCGAGGCACATGTCCGATCACCTTCCTTTTCTAATCTAGGGTGGATATCAAGGCATCTTCATTTTCATCGTTATTCAAAATCAACGGAAACTCGCGCACTGAGACTTCGGTGGATCCAGGGAGCGGGTTTCCAACACCTTTTAGAAACCCTCCCTCCGCCTGGAGTAGGCAACAGCGTAGTTTTAAGGGCAGGAAGACCTGTCACATTAGTAAAAAAATTACCAATATAAGTCTCGGTGGTCTCCCATAGTTATGCTTGACCGGTGCGATCAAAAAGCTGGGGCTGAATTCAAGGGCGATTCAAGGATATTCAAGGATATCCAAGGAGCTCGAGCTGATCGAGGGGTGCGCGGCTTCTTCAGTCGGAATACAGCTGAATGCATTTCCGCAGTCACGACGACGTCGACCTGCGGACTTACAACGATCGGTTGCGCTGCTTGAGAGTGGGAACCTACCTTAGTGTTTGCCACACATCACATCCTTGCTGTCATGAAATGAATGTCTGGACATGAAACCTAGAGCGAATTGAAGCGTAATGGTCAACTCCCTTAATGTCTCAAAGCGACGTCATGAAAATCGGAGGATGAGTCGGGAAAATCCTGTGCTGCCGGTGAACCGAGCAATCCTTCATGGACCATTTATTCAAATACTAATAAATCTTGTGGAAACTACAGTTTGATTGGGAATCATTAAAAAAAGGTGCATTGAATTCAATAGGACTGAACAATTGATTTCTCGTCAAATGTTATTTGCAAATCAGTCTTCCCATTCTTGACAAGTAATATAACTTGTTTGAAGATGTGTTTCCAAGACCCTTTCTGTCCGAGACAAGACCCTTTCGAGAACAGAGTGCAGATATTACTTAGCTCCCTCCAGACATATCTAACTTTTGATATTACAGATTACAACAGATTCAGACCCCTAACATAGTATCACAGAGCAACTATATTAGAGTACATGTGTTAGAATGCAGTTTGTGTTGGTTATGGAAGACTGAGGTCTAAAGGTTTGGAAGACTAGGTATAATGAATAGAGCAGAAATGTTATGAGCTGCCTTGGCCATAACTAATATTTTCTTTTTCTTTTCTTTCTGTCTCTACAGTTGTCATGTGGTTATACAATAGTAGAACTTGACAGACCCTGAATAGTTCCTCATTCTAAGGTTGCTAGAACCTCTTATTTATCACCTGCATTCCAATTTTATCAAGAATAAGAAAGAGCAATATCTTATAAATCACTCTGATAACTCAAAAGTCACCCAGTGAACTGTGGACAACTATTTACTGTAAATAACTAGATGTTAAAAATACACTTATAGAAAGTTATATATATGATTAGATATATAACTGATATACTAACTTGTTGAAGTTGGGCCAGCACTGTTATAACTTAGATCCAAAGGGTTAGAACAAAAGACTACTCTTGTATTGAGTAACACAAGAGAACTTGATGGAGTTCTCAGTACAGCTTATATACACATGGTTCCTGGTCCATGTTGTATCTAGCCTACCCTAATGTCCATGTGTTATCCATAAAACCAACATGCTTTGATTGTGTTATACAATGACATTTGTTCTAGAACCTTCTCTAACCTTGTATGCATCACATGATCTTGTAACTGTGACTGTGACATTGATGTGACCATCCTGTGACAGTACCATATGACATGTGACATCACACTCCATCCTAACCCTAAATAAAATAAAGACAAAAAATGAAAAGAAACTGAAAATAAAATAGAAGGAAAAATAAAATATAGTCCAGCATTCACAACTCTGACAAGCACACTTCA
>Ga0157366_1000792_pt1 | contig 13445 bp, 16 predicted proteins | sample AttbisABBM1_FD_113149 | JGI IMG/M metagenome (GOLD analysis project Ga0157366, IMG submission 113149) | Fungus gardens microbial communities from leaf cutter ant in Botucatu, State of São Paulo, Brazil - Atta bisphaerica ABBM1 | ecosystem: Host-associated > Fungi > Mycelium > Unclassified ...
AAATGGTCTCCTCTCTGTTTTTTCAGCTCTGTTGTTACTCTAACTATGCTGCTTTTTCATAAATGGTCCTTGTTGAGCTTGAAAACTGTAGAAAAGTAAAGGATTACCTAGCGGGATGGGTAAGATAAAGGACAGGAGGATGAAGAAATCTAGGGAGGGTAATGTTCACCTTATACCGGCTGGAATGACCCAAGATCTACCTCCAGATGATACTTTTTGCTGAACACCACTCGTCTTGATAGCTAGCCGTTTCAAGTATTCATGGCTGCAAATAACTATGGAATTGTTCGACTCAAATCTCGACTCTGACCTATGAATGCGACACGGTACAGTTCTCACCTCACCCTTGTGTTCAGAGAGAAATACTATTGCTGCTGTGTGCCAGGATGGGTATGTTACCATTCTTGACCTCGAAACCGGAACATCCCCGTTTGAATTATCATCATCGTTTGAGAAGTAAACTTGATGGTGCTCGTGTGCTCAGGGATTAGTTACGGTTGGAATTTGCCATTCATGACAATCAAATGATGTCGTCTTTCTCAATATCTCGCCTATATTTTTCATGTTGTTAGCATGGCTGAAAAGCTTTTTATTACTGTGATTCTATTGGTATATATTGTTATTATAGATACTAACTTCTAGCAATATGATGATAGAGAAGGCAATAAAACATGGATATATGATTTATGGCAGAAGAGTCTGCAGAAACAGACAAGTATCTGAGATTTGATGCACTCATCTGTCATGAAAGACAGATGATCATGGAATGGTCCATGACAATTAACACCTTTAGTTGTCCACACTGTAGCTATGGACATAGTCAAGAATATCTTCTGGGGATATCCCCCTGGAATAAGAATCCTGTTTTCTGTTTTGATGATAGAATATAACAAGGTCAGTTATAATGATAACGATTAGCTCAGATTCACGGTTGAAATTGAGATTACTGTAAGTACATTAACAGCACATTGCATGATAAGCTTTATGTGGGTGGCAAACAGTGTAGCAGACGACCTGTCCTGTGACTGTTCGGATCCTAAGTAGCCAGTTTCGTGATTTCATGATCCTGTTGAAACAAGCGCCAAGGAGATGAGGTTGTTCGTGAAGTGCTCGCATGCTGATCGGTGTTCATGTGTTGGAATGAAATCATTGCATAGGTGAGGGAACCTGACGCCTGTCATCTGGCGAATCTTCTAGAGCATTCTATGCTATGTAAAATCTTGTTTGTTATTCTACCACGACACGCTGTTCGATAAAATTTGCGGTCGTCTTTGGAATAATAGCCATCCATAAAGAGGACCCTTATTCTATCCTAGGATCTATCCTAGGATCTGCTTGCATTTGTTGGAAGTGAAGATGTGGAACGCTCTGATACCGCTGGTTAATCCATGGTTTCTGGAAAGCATAGTACATACAAGCGATCCACAAAATTTACAGTCCTCGACGGGTAACGAAGTTCTCAAGGTCCTGAGATGTGGCTACCCCCAGAACAAATTTACGTTCGTTATCTGTGACTGAGGTGACGTTAGAAGTCGGTTGTAGTGACCACGATGGAAGACATGCCGAGAGCAAATATACTAGAGTTAAGAAAATTCTCCAGTACTTCTAGAGCTGTTCCAGGAGTGATCAAGGTGTAGGGTTCCGATGCTTTGCGAACAAACTTGACCATAAACTTGCTGATCCTGTCGTTCTGAGAAAAGCCTGTTTCAGTCAAAGAACCTAGATGGGTGACAAAGATGAGGATACAGGATCAGCTTGACGTGCTTCCCATTTCTCCTTGAGTTTGGTAACATCTATGTATCCAAGAGGTTTCCTGTTTCTGTTAAGGACCCTGCCCGGTGATTATCAGGTTGAGATATTCTGATTAATGCCTACTTGACAATCACATACGGTATGTAGGAGAAGTCACGCTCATAAGCGAGCTCGATTGCTCGCGAAATATGCTCAGTCGAATACAAAGCAAAAGCAGGTGAGAGTTGAAGGTCCTACGCAAGCGATCAGCGCTAAAATGCGATGTAACAAAGCTAGATCAACCTCAACAACTGCTCCACGATATTTGTCGTGCTTTAAAGTGAAAAAAGAAGGTTGTACCGCACTGTCTGCGGTGGTTGCCATTGACCGTAAGACCTAGTCTGAGCAATTAATCAAAGTCATCAAGCGTGATTTGACTTAACACATTGTGACACCTTGTTCCAATCCTCGAAATAAATCTTACATGCAGCGTCCATGTCCGAAGAGCATGAAAAAGTGCCTCCCCCAGAGCCTAAACCCATCCGCAGACTCGAGAAATCCATAATCAATCGAATAGCTGCCGGGGAAGTGAGTCCTTCCGGGAAAAGTAGTCTTTATATTCCCTCAAGTCAACTCAGATTATACACCGACCAGCGTCGGCCTTGAAAGAGCTTTTGGAGAATAGTCTGGATGCTGGCTCAACTTCGATTCGTGTCACAGTCAAGGATGGCGGCTTGAAGTTGCTCCAGATACAGGACAATGGCTGCGGTATTCGCGTGAGCATCGAGCATTGTGTGCTCGACACAGGAATGGCATTAAATGCAGGCCCTCCCAAACAGAAAGATGATTTACCGATCCTCGCTGAAAGATTCACAACATCGAAGCTGTCAACATTCGAGGACTTATCTCGAATAACAACATATGGATTCCGAGGAGAGGCCTTGGCATCCATTTCTCATGTCGCTCACCTCTCAGCCATCACGAAGATGAAGAAAGCCCCAACTGCTTGGGAGTATGTGTACTTGCAACCTCAATCACATCGGGAAGGCTGAAAACTTGGGTCGCACAGGGCGACCTACATCGATGGTGTATTGGTGGATCCAAAAACACGCCAACCCAGTGAACCCAGAGTATGCGCAGGAAATGATGGAACAACTATCACCGTAGGCTCCGTTTCTCTCATTTTCAGGAGTCGGGCGAAAATCTCAACATGTAACAGATAAAAGATCTTTTCTACAACACTCCAACACGCCTCCAGGCTCTCCGCAATACCTCGGAGGAGTATTCGCGTATTTTAGATGTGATCACCAAGTATGCAGTCCACAATCCAAATGTGTCCTTCACATGCAAAAAGGTACCCTGTCTGTCTTCAGTACCTGTCTGCCTTTGGCTGATCCAATTATCCAGTCCAGTTCCACTACCCCTGAAACCGCTACTCCTGCTTCAAAGACTGTTCCGCAAGCAATCCGGTTATTATATGGCCATTCCATTGCTACTCAACTACTCGAAGCCAGAATCTCCTCGAAGGACCAGAAATTCCCTTCCGAAGATGAGGATGAAGACGAAAGTGCAATGGATATTGACCTTCCCAAAGGCCCAACGACTTGGTCTGCTGAAGTTCATTTTAGCAATGCCAATTACCAAGCGAAGAAGATGGTTTTTCTGCTTTTTATCAACCGTTTGTGCTACTTTTCTGTTTCTGTAGTCTCGCGTCTGACTTCTTTTCCTCAAACAGACCGTCTTGTGGAATCTCAGCGCATGAAGCGTTCATTGGAGGTAGTATACCATGGAGTGCTTCCCAAAGGGACATCACCGTTTGTGTACTTGAGGTATGCTGGTGTCAATCATTGTTGAATCTGACTCATGAACTCAGTCTTGAAATTGAACCTCGTTGTGTGGATGTAAATGTACATCCGACGAAACGTGAGGTTCACTTTTTGAACGAAGAAGAAATTACAGAGCGTATTGCGGATACCATGCAACAAAAGTTGGCTGCACAAGGGCAATCAAAGACCTTCGAGTACCAGGTGAGATCTATCGTTTGTATCTGTAGTGATATTGGTTTAATTTTGGGACCGCAATAGACACTACTGACAACAAATATTAGTGGTCCTTCCATTTCTAGGAAACGGAGCAGGAAAGAGGCCGAGAATGAGGGAGAAGGTGAAAGTAGAGAGGAAAAGATAGAGGATGCCGCAGGATCAGTTGGAGCAAGTGAGCCTTCCCTTCTAATATTTGGATTCCTCTAACGAATTCCCCAGAACAGGAAAAGAAATATTCATATCAAAAAGTCAGAACCTCCCTTGAAGATCGGACTCTCGATTCAATGTTCCTAGTGCGAAATCCTACCCAAATACAAGATCAAGGAGTATCCAAAAAAGGGAAAGAGAAAGCATCTGTAGAGGGGGTATTGACACCTGCGAAGTCTAGAGATGTCAGGGAGTCAGAATGTATGTTAACTTCGGTGAAGACTTTGAGACAAAACGTCCTCAAGATGCGACACCGGCGTGAGTTCCTTGTTGCCAGATCGTGGTTGATATATCCAACTACTATGCGCCTTTGTTCTGTTTTCTAGAATTGTCTGAGATCTTGGAAAAACATACTTTTGTCGGCATCGTTGATACGCACAAATGTCTTTCTCTCGTCCAGTATTCCACTAATCTCTATCTTGTGAATCACAGCTCTCTGGCGTACGTTGTTGTTATTCCAGCTCATGTCTCGGTCAGTATTGATGTGGTGTATCTAGGGAAGAGCTGTTCTATCAACTCGGACTACGACAATTTGGGGATTTCAGTAAAATGAAACTTGAACCTGCGCCGTCTCTCAGAAATCTCCTGGAAATCGCTGTAGATGCCGAAGACTCAACAAAAAACAGTAGTCTGACAAAACCTCAGATTGTCGAGGTATTTTTTTTCTTCGGGTCCCGGGTATCAACTGATATCAACTTTCTTCCAAGAAAATTGCTCAGATACTCACAGTACGGCGCGAAATGCTTGCAGAGTATTTTTCTCTGAGCATATCAGAGTCTGGGCTCGTGTTGAGTCTTCCAGTCCTACTTCGTGACTTTGTTCCCAATCTCGACTTTTTACCCATGTTTTTGATGAGATTGGGACCCCAGGTGCGGCATACAAGTTTTTGCGCTTCGCAGTGCATTTGCTGAACACGACTTTTACAATCTCAGGTTGATTGGATGTCCGAGATGGAGTGTTTTGACACCTTCTTCCGCGAGCTTGCGTACTTCTACAGTCTAGGTGCTACGTTTGCACATAAACCTGGGTCAGAAATGTCGAAGGAAGATGAATCTCATGATAAAGCTGAAAGATGGCAGATTCAGCATGTTTTGTTCCCTGCTATGCGCCATTACCTTCAACCTCCAAAGTCATTGTTGGATCGAGATGTTGTCCAGATTGCCAGTCTACATGACCTCTACAAGGTATTTGAACGTTGTTGAACCAGACCATCCCTCATTTCCAACATTGAGATCTTTTGTGAGTCTGTATTACAGTTCCCAAACTCTGTTTATCTAACATACCTAATCCAAAGCGTACATTACATTGCCTTTGCTAATAGAGTAATAAAGATGTACATCCATCCATTTACTTTTGTAATCAGATATCCCTGATACTGAAAAGATAAAGATAACGGAAAGCAGAGCAAGAAATCAAGACAAAGACAAGAACAAAGACAAGAACAAAGAGTGTTTGATAAGATTATCATAAACGCGAGCCATTCAAGATAATTTGCTCATCGGAATATGTGACAGGAGAATCAAAAACGAAAGCATCTTCGTCGCTGTCGGTATCGGTTTCATGAGTGGACTCCGTAGAATCGCTGTTGTGCCGAACTTCAAATACGTCTAGGAAAGGTGTCGGAGGAACAGCATTGATCGTATCCACAGCGGTGGATTTAGCAAGAATAGCAGCTACGCGAGCTTCAAGTTTTCTACTTGGTATCGAGGAAGCCTGGGTATCTGAAGGGTCGCGATCTTGGAAATAACTCGTTAAATCATGGAGATTCTTGACGAGCCCTCCGAAGTCGTCGCTATTACCTGTGTGGATGATAGGAGTCGTCGCTTCTAGCTCTGGCTCGAAGATAATTTGAGATGGGCGAGTAGGCATACTGCATGTGTCAAAGACTGCCATGACATTGGTCCGACATGCTTCTCGGAGGGTATCAATCTGTGCAATACACCAGCCTGATTCATCTGGTACACCAAAGACTGTTGTTGTAATCGTCGTAGGTATTTGCTGCGACAGATGACTGTGCATACTCATTCGGAGGACATGTTTTGCAGGTGTTCCTGCATACATGGCCATTGGCTCCTCCAGTACATCAAGAGCTTGAGGAGCAAGGTCAGTCTCGAGAAGCCGGAGGAGAGGCATAAGAAGTTCTGAGCCAAGAAGTTCTACGGGGTTCCAGGTTTCGCGTTGCTGAAAGAGAATTTTAACGATCTGCATCGCTTGTGTGCGCAGCCAGTCTTCGCTATTGAGAACCAATCCTAAAAGGAGAGTAACAATCTCCGTCCAGTACTGACTGCCATAATGATCGCGGAGACACGAGATGGATTGTCGCATGAAGTCGTCTTTGGTACGGAAAGCACCTTTGGAGAATGAACTCATAATTCTGGCAATGCTCTGACGCCCATCTTGGTTTGCAAGTTTACTAATATTCTCCGTGAACGCAACGAGTGTACTATCTCGGCGATCATTCACCATAGCATTTAAACACCAGGGAAGTGAGACTGTATAGAGGTCTCGGACACGGCCCTCACTTGCGTCGATGAGACGATCATCTTGAATCTTCGCCAGCGTTTGCAAGATTCTCATCGTTGCTTCGCTCGTCATGGAGGATCTGAGACCTTTGAGTAACGATTGTTGAAGGAATGGCTGCCCTTCCCAATCTATAGGACAGTGCGATAAGAGGAGGTCAGACATAGAAGGATCGTCAAGGTCAATTCTTTCAAGGACTGCATCCAATAGTGCCAGAACCTGCAGAAACTCCTTTTCGACTGTTGTTGAGAGACATGCACAAGTGCACCAGAATAACTGGGGAAGAACGATCCTGTCGACATCACCGGTTTTCGCTATCGCGGTGATCGTCAGGAGGATTTCTGATGTGAAGGATTGGATATCATCGTCTGGTGCAGCGATGGTATTGGTGAGGCGGCCTAGGAGAAGAGCGAAATCACCTTGCTTGACACGTGGCATCAGAGCTCTGAAAATCTGTAGGGAACGGAAGGCTATGCTTCGTATTGAGCAAGATGTACCCCACGCCAAAGCAAGGGAACCCCAATGATTAGCGATCTGAGGATGCAAAGGTTCAAGGAAACTGATTGCACTGGAACAAAGCCACAACATCTTAGTTTCGCACACATCTGGTGAATCATCTTCCGTCCAACAATGTTCGTCGATTTCACTCATCAATTGAATAATCGCCCCCTTGATTGAGGGCTGCGCACGAGCAATAGAACGATCGGCCAGCTCGGAGTAGCCTGGGGTCCATGCACGAAGGATCTGGAAGAGCATACTACGAGCTCGTTGTCGAACAAATTCGCTTCGATGGTCTATATGAGCGAAGAGGGAGTGGAGTAATACTGGAAGTTGAGCCCTGCAGTCCCAGCACCGCTGCAGCGTGACATCGGATAGGAAGAGCCAAGCATACTGAGCAGAACCGAGGACGAGCCGGGGCTCATCTGAAAATAAATCGTTGAGGTTTGACCAAAGGTCAATATCCTCTTCATTTGGGAATTGGAGTTTATGATCAATGGCAGGGAGCATTCTGGCAGGCTCAATGACCGAACATAAGTCCTCAAAGATCTGTCGTCCGACGTGAGTTTGGCACAAACCGGTAACGATGTTGGTTGCACAGCTGATAAACTTGGTGTTCCCAACTTTGTTTGCTTGTTCAAGGAGAAAGCGGATCGCAGCATGGCCATTTGAGAGATGAGGAGGATCAACCAATTTGACCCACATCACCAATATCTGCTCTGGGTGACTTTCGTTGTAACGCAAAGTAAGGAGTGTGAGGTAATACAAGCAGTTAATGCCTTCCGGGGACAAACTTGTCCGGTCATCCGTCATGAGAACGACATGTGGCAACCAAAACTCTAGGCTTTGCAGAAGAACAAGAATAATACTTGAAGTTCCTGGTGTCGCTGGTAAACAGGGCAACCACTCTCCCACCTGCTTGAGCATGTTCATAGCTTGATCAGGGTGCTCTCCGGCCAAGAAATCGGAAATGGCTCGATGCGCGTAGATGTATGCGCAAGATCCAGAGCCAATGGCCGTTGCTTCAAAATTGGACATTGTAAGAAGCCCATACGACTGCTGGTGAATTGCCTCAAGCATTTGGAATGCTTTATTTCGAATGTCTGGTTCAGGATGTCGTAGGTTTGAAAATCCGAGACAAACGACTTGGCTAAAACTGAACGACCCTGCTTCGCTAGAACACACAGCATCTACCACGACTTCGAAAAACTGTCTGCTGCTAGAGTTTGCTTCGTTGACAAGAACCACAGCACGGGACATCAATGCTACGGTAACCTCAGACGTGATCTGGGGTGACGATAGAATAGCCTTGAGAGCCTTTCTATAAAGTTGGGAATGAATTGGTGAGACAATGAGATCTGGATACTTATGTACAAATGACAACTAACCTTCCACGAGCCCGACTGGGCGTATGAGCAGAAGCACAGATTGCCTTGATCCGATCGAGAACGGCAGGTCCACTTAGAGGCTTAAGCATCTCCAATGAGAACCTTTCATCTGCACGCTCCGTTGGCGAATTCGCAGAATCCTCCGGGGGAAAGAGAGCCTTTGCCTACATCGACCACACCAGTTATATTCCAATTTCACATCAACGAAAAAAAAGACTCACACAAAGCGAGGCTAACGCTCCAACAGCAGCATGCGACAACAATGTCGTTTCAGTTTGGAATCTCTCTGTTGAATCAGCAGCATTCATTTGAGGACTTGCGGCTGCCGCCTTCTGCATCAGCTTAATTCTCCTCACCGCCACATGACTTTGTACTCCAAATTGACACCACTCTTCGCACAGCCGATACAAAGTCAGATGCATATTTGCCGCCACGAATCGGTTCAAATCCTTGATCGATGCCAATGCATCAAACACCCTCTCAATCGTACCGCAAAAATACCTCCTCAACCTCTGTAACGAATGGTTATCCCTCATCTCTGGTGTGCTCAAAAATCCTTGTGTACTCCGTATAAATGTCAGAATGTTCATCAAACTCGTTTGTCTCCCTGTCGACCGCTGATCTTTCAAAAGATGCGCAGTGTAGAAATAAATCCCCGCCACAGCCGAATGTAACCTCTCCTGCCTCCTACTTCGTTCCATACTAGCAAGACCACCAGAAACAGCCTTCATCCTTGTGTCCTCGACAAATTGAATTTGTCTGCTCCCCAACAATCCAATATTGGTTTCAGCCACTGGTATAGTCATGCCTGCACTAACTTTCATCCTCGGATCATAATCCGTCTGTCTTCCGGCCAACGATTTCAGATCTTCCAATAGCTGCGGATACACATTCGAAGGGAATGAACTGATGCACAATACGGCGATATCTCTGAATAGGGTATACTCTGAATCCAAGAATGGTGTGAGGCGTTTGAACAAGTATCTTGAGTTTGGGTATTTTCGAAGCTCTACTTGAGGATCGGCAGAGACATGAGCGGGAGTAGATTGAGGTGGTCCACTGGAAGGATTAGCCTCGGGCAAAATCGAAGTTGAACAGATAGTTTTCATCCAAATATGCCACTGTTCAATTAATCTCTTACTCTCGTTGATCAATCGCAACCCATCCTTCTCAGTGACGACTCCCGCACCTAGACCTCCACGATTAGCGGGTTTGGACAGTCCAGCAAGTTGAGAGACCTGCGGATGGAAACGGAGAGCAGCCGCTGCCAGAGCTTCACGGAAGAGTGGAAGAGACGAGTCATGCTGATTCATGCAAGTCTGCATGAAACTAGGGAAAACATATGACCAGAGCTTTTTGTCAAGGTCGTCCGGGCTGCCAGCAAGGTCGAGTAAAATATCAGACTTTCCAGCGCTCTTCCTTTGCTTCAGCCGATCGAGTTCGACATCCTCCAAAAGATCCTCGAAACCGTCGAGATACTGATGATCAGTACCATTGAGCAATCTATGCGTGATATCAAGCGTCAACTCGACACCTGAATAGAGTTTCGCCACTTCCTCAACCAAAGATCCAAGAAACCTGACTACCTCAATTCCAATCATCCTTATCCCCACCGCAACATGAGCAAGCAGGAATAGGCTCGCCGCCTCGACCTCAAAACACTGGTTCTTGATATCCTTAAGCTGCTGAGCGAAACTCGCTGCATCTACTTGTACCAAATGCATCTTCCACTTTTGTACTGTCATTTTCCACAGTTTCAAAAGCTTGATGCACTCCACTGATAATTCCGAACCTGAAGCCTGTAGAATTCTGACAGGGTTAAATAAGGACGCAGTAAAGTGTCGAATCATTGTTGATATATTTATCGGCTCATCCATGATCCTCTTGACAGCTTCCATAGAGACATTACTAAGAACCGGCTCGACGTGTAGAACACCGCGTAAAAGCATTTGTATAGCATCGCCTAGTGGGATGGATGAATGTAAACACCTCGGCCATGCAGAATAACATGTTTGTAAGAGGTTGATTTGGGATGCGTGATGGATCGGATAGGCTATAACGTATGAATCATCATGTTTGCGAATGATATAGTTGGATGACTCTTCAAACGAGAGATTGACACGGGAATAAGAGTATTGGTCTTCTAGTACAGACATATTTCCGACATTGTGATCACAGATGCTGGCAATATGATTGAGAGTCGTGCCCATGCGATTGACATATTCTTGGATGAGGGATTTACTGGCAAGTGAGGATGGAAGGACAGTTGAACAAGTGGGATAATCAGATTTCGGGGGTACAATGGAAAAATCGGGTGTAGATGGCCATGCTGGGATACCATTCTCTTTCTCCATAAGCTGAAAAGAAAGAAGTGTCGCTTGAACAGCAATGGTGATTCTGTCAGGGGACAGTAAGCCTGGACCCCCACCCCTCGGCAAAGTAGCAATATTGGATTCTTGTAGCAATTCAAGACATAAATCTCGACCGACGTCAAAATGACGAGAGAGGATAAAGTGGACGACGTAGGTAAGAAGATCGAATTGATCATCCGGGTGGAAGGCGGATAGCTGTTTGGCGTTAAAAAAATGTTTCATGAGTGTGTCTAGTTTCGTGGCAGTGGTAGAGGGGGACTCCTGGCAGCGATAAAGGTATGTCCAGATGAGGCGTAGAATTCCATTCATAACCATAACTCGAGAAGGTTTCTCCTACTTGGTTGTGAGGCAGATATGACGGACCGTTGAGAATGTGACATACCTTTAGCTTGGTAATTGATGTTTCGAAACATGACACCCAATGCTTCAAGAAGAATACTTGAGGTGCAACACACAGACTCGTGATTGTCAGAGGGAAGGCAACTCGCCAATACCGAGGTTTGGACATCATTTCTCGAGCTCTCAAGTAGATGATTTCAATCGCCTTGGCCCATTGAGGGTTGTTCGTTTCTGCTTGAGCGGTCTGATACACTCCGTCGTGAGTAAACATCTAGCAGAGGGAAGTAGAAGCGTACTTTGCTTATAGGATGGAGAATATCCACAAGCGTCTCTGCAAAGGTGGTCTTCAAGCGTGAACCATGTGCATTGGCGAACACTTTTGCGAGAGGCTCCATGAACTCTGCTCCCTCTTCAAACGCTTCATATGGCCAAACCTACGATCATTGGTGTCAGTTCCTGGTTCACGAGAAGTTACTATTTACTTTGATCTTAATATGCCTCAGGGCTTTGACCAAATTCTCGTACTTGACATCAGCATCCTTCGACATCTGACTGGTCGTAACATGGCTGAGTTCGGCCAGAAACCGATCAGTAACACTCATAAATCTGTGCAAATCATCTGAGTGAATTTGGTTGACAAATGACTGTCGCACAGGACACACCTGATGTTAGCGATATGTCCCAACAACGTCGCATAAAGCTCCGCATTCGTCCTGTGATTCACAGACTGAATCAACAATCTCATATCCGGTCTCCTGAACTGCTCAAATGTCGTCTCTTCTAAATTATAACCCAACATCTCTCCGAGTGCATCTTTCGAAATCGAAGATAATACATATATTAACGCTCGACACATAATATATATCGAAGCCATGGACTTTCGCTCGTTGAGAATAGATGGAACATCAAATGCTCGTCTATGAAAATTGTTGCGCGAAGAATTGGGGGATTGACCAGAATGGGCGTGAATGATGCTGGCGCTTACAGATTCGTGTTGACTTCTTCTCCAGCGCATAATGGAATCTATTACTTGTTGAGAGTGTTTCTGAGCCAATTGACCGAGGGAGCGGAGATTATCGTCAAATTTGGTATCTACGTTGAGACCCATGTATTCAGGAAGCAAAGGGTTTTGATCCTATCCAACAATCATTGACACAAGGGACTTGAAAGACAGAGACAAGGGCTTACGAGAGGTGCACGAAGGAAATTGTCGATTTTGCGCTCTGCAAGGGCAACAAATTGAATGAAGACCGCATGGAGGGCGAACTCTGAAGGGGTTTTCGGGTCCATGACTACTTTCTCTTCCTCCATATCTATCGATAGCGTATCATTCCCAATCATTTGACCGAAGGGTAGTGGCGGCATAGGTGGTAATGAAGAAGGCATTCCATGGCCCAGATCGAGACCAAATTCCGACACCCCATGAAGCGTCGATCCTGAGTGTGAATGCGGCGGTTTAGCATAGCCATGAGTTTTTGATCTACCACGACCGAAACGAGTCTCTGTCGATCCTTGCGTAGGTGGTCTCTGGAAAAGAGAGGTGGAGCCCTTGGCACTGGGAGGATGGACGTGATTCAAGGAAGATGTAGAACGGTTGAAAGAATTCTTGAGTACTGGATAGGATGTATCTAGTTGTGGGACAGGAGGAAGGTCATTGTTACTATTGCTCTTCGTACTACCCTTAAACGCAGCGCGTATGGAAGCAAACGAAGGTTTTTTCGTAAATGTGGAACCCGTATTGCTGACAGATGGGTGTGAAGAATGCCCAAAGGTAGTACTTCGCTTGGCTGCGAAGCTCCTTGTTGTAGCTGAACCAGCAGAGTCGATAGAAGTGGAAGAATGCGCTCTAGAGTGGTAGAGATTTCGTTCGCCCCCGAAGTTTGCCTGCGAGGCAGATGGATCCCAGCCAGAACCTGCGCCACCAAAGCCTCCTCCGAAGCCGAATCCAGCGCCCGAGCGTCCAAACGACACAGGTATAGACCCCGCATTCCCTTCGTCAAAATCTTGCAATGATGCAAATGAATGAGAGGCTCTAGGAGCGGGGTTCCTCGAGCTCACCTGGTATCGTAATCTGTACTCCTTCGTTCATGACTGTGCCAAGTCGGTATCAGACTCTCCAGAACGTCGAGGACTAGCAAAACGAAGAACAGAAGAGCTCTGAAACAGCACTTGACCAGAAGCGCCGCAAAATGGTTCGATTTGCTGGCTTGTCGGGCGAATAGGATGGAGACGGTCAGGGAAGAAAAAGAAAAACTATCTAAGTCCGCTTAGACGCCGTTCTTAAATTCGGCCCTGATCGTCCTATCTTTCATTACCACGCTCCTCTTTCTCGTCGGTACGACAAAACA
>Ga0157366_1000793_pt1 | contig 13440 bp, 8 predicted proteins | sample AttbisABBM1_FD_113149 | JGI IMG/M metagenome (GOLD analysis project Ga0157366, IMG submission 113149) | Fungus gardens microbial communities from leaf cutter ant in Botucatu, State of São Paulo, Brazil - Atta bisphaerica ABBM1 | ecosystem: Host-associated > Fungi > Mycelium > Unclassified ...
GGAAAGTTGATGGTTCCTATGCTAGCTGCTATTCTAGATAGTGGAAAAATATTTCTTGTTATAATTTCCTTGATATCACTTCTTGAAGATTGAGAACATCAGCTTAAATCATCTGGTACAAGATATAGTGTTTTTTGACATAGAACCTGTATATTTTCTGATTCTCCAATTGTTCTTGCAACTATTGATCTAGCAATTAAGTTAGATTTGATAGAGTGTATTGGAAATGCTTATGCTCATGAAAGTTTTGGAGGAGTTGTGATTGATGAAGTCCATGATGTTCTGGTATCTTGCAAGTTTCAGGACTGTATGTGATCTGTATAGCAGCTTTGAACACTATCCTTTCCAGTAATTACAATGTCTGGAACACTTCCAATCTGTATGGAAGCCTCTCTTATTTTGGAACTATGTTTACAGTCAGATACAATTATTGTCCAGAAGTCATCTAATTGTCCTGAGCTTTAATATCATATTGAATCTGCATTAAAATCACCAAATGATCTTCAAAAACATATACAAGAAATCATCTGCTCACAAAAACTTGGTTCTAGTGAAAGAGGACTAGTTTTTGTTACTAGTATCAGTGATGGGCTACTGTTGGCAAAAGATCTTCAATGTGAGTTCTATTGTGCAGACAATAGAGTATATGCATCTTCAAGTGGTGGTAAAGGAAAAAGAATGTTGGAGAAAGAATTGAATATTTCAAAGCAAGGCATATTCAATTTGTGAAGTGATATTGTAAAAAAATGGAGGGAAGGTGCTGATGAAAAGAACAAAATACTTGTATCAACAACTGCCTTTTCAACAGGAAATGATTATCCTGAAGTTTGAGTTGTAATTCTAGCTACAATACCATTTGATATGAGTATGGCCCTTCAAGAAATGGAAAGAGCTGGAAGAGATAGCAAGTTAGCTAAGTGCTATATTATTCCAGCTATGAAAATTTTACCTTGCCATTCTATTAATGATTCCTGGGATCTAAAGGGCTGCAAAGCAATGTATGATATGATTTAGACATTAACAGAATGTCTCTAACTTTGCTTTACACATTATATTGATGAAGGCAAAGGTATTACATGTCTGCAAGATCTACAAAATCAGATATGTAGTCGGTGTCAAGATAAAGTCTAGCCAGATCTCCAGACTGTAGAAATGCCAAATCAGCTATATGCCGGAATCACTAATCAAACTTTACCTGCCCAATTCACAAAACAACATCTTCCATCTATATCAACTACACACTCTATCACTCAAACACACATCCAGCTGAAAACCAAATGTCTCCAACCTATACAAAATCATTTATCAACTCATGTGTTCACATTCATACCATCTCCAATAATTGCCAATACATTACCTATAGAGACCTTTGATAATTTGTCTTCGGAAGAACATAAAGACCCTGAAAAATTCCTTGTAGAGCAGGCTAGACTTGCTAAAAAGTGAAAGATCAAGATCGAGTTTGAAAGGAAGGACTATGTGGCGAGTTTGAGAAAAGCATTGGATGCAATTGATAGAAAGTGTACTGTATATATAGTGGAGGAATGCTCTATCATAAGTGGACATGATCATATGGCCAATTGGTGTACTCACCTTGATTTTGGCTGATTTTACAATAGAAGAAAAATATATGCTATACCACTCATATTTATAGCCCAATATGTGCTTGCTGTCATATCCCACATATCAACAATAACCTACATAAATGGATTTCACAGGGAGCATCAGCATTTCATCAGTGTTCTTATCCTGATAGGATACTACCTCTCATCTTTGTTATATTTCATCATTCCAACACCTGTCACCATACAGAAGCTTTTTTTGGAGTACACTGGTCCACAGAAATTCAGTATGCAAAGTGGCAATGTGACATACCAGTTGCAAAAAGTAAGACAAACACAATGCAAATTATATTATGGTTTCTTGAACATTGTTGGTTTTATAGTGATTAGGATAGCCATGAGTATTTGACATAAAAAAAACATTCTGAATAAAATTTAGTATCAACCCAATCCACTTAAAAGACAGAGAAAATATACAATGAATAAAATATGAAGAAGAAACTGTCTTCAAGTACACTGATTCTAGCATTTAGTACAAAGCAGTTTCAAAACAAATAGGTAACTCACTATATATTGGGTCTTAGCAATATATTGACAATGATATATTGTTAAGCATAACTCTGTACAAAGACTTCAATGCCTTACTAAACTGTTGTTGAGTAAAGCCATGCCGACTTGAGGTCATAGATATTCAGTGTATCCTGCTTATCTAAAATTTAGCTGCTCACATCCTAGATATGGCCTGAATAGAATTCAGATGATGTAAGGAATAGTAGGAGCCACCAGTAGAATGAGTTAATAGTGGGAGAGACTCAAGAAACATACAATTGCCTGCTACATCATGTTGTTGTTTTGAGTTTGATGTGATATCACTCATGCATAAATTTTAATTCACACATCTAATAAAAACTGATAGAATTCATATCTCACCCAATTTTTATCTGTTTCCCACATTATTACTACCGTTGGAAATGGTTTATTATGGAGAATATATTGGTATATTTAACACCAACCATTTATTCATTATACCAGCTAATTCTGCAATATATCTATAGCAAGAAAACTAACAGATCTATAATGTAAGTTGTATTATAATTTATAAAATCATATGGCACATGTAGATATATAGGCATGTGAATTATAATGATTATAATATGTGCAGAAATCTCTGAGAAAACTGAGAACAATAGAGTAAGAAATTCTGTGCTCTAGACTAAAGGGAGCTGGTAATTCTGTACTCTGGACTGAAAATAGATGGAAATTCTGTGCTCTAGATTAAAAGGAACCAGTAATTCTGTGCTCTGGACCAAAAATAGATGGAGGGATGCTCACCTTAGTAACAATGAGCCTACAAAAGCAGACATGCTTGTACTCAAAAGTGAATATAATGTATCCTGAGATTTATTTAATGTTCAATTACTAGCAAAACATATGAAGACTAGGTAGATGGAGGCATTGTGAACCCTATCCTTCAGCAATAAACTAGCAGATTTACATCCTGCTATTACCGATATTCGACCAAGGCTAGCATGCTCTTCATTGATTCAGTCAGTAGACTACAGTTAAAGACTGCAGTTTGCCAATGATTAGGTTGGTGAGGGGCTATATAGCCAGTACCTTCAGCTGGATAAACTCAGACTTCTTAATTGGCAAGTTCTAGTTACTAAGAAGAGAGCTTGACAGCTTATTGATCTAACCACCCTCTGGAGGCGGGTTGTTCTAGAAAATAGAGATCATCAAGTAGTTAAACAAATGGAGGCACAACAGTCTTCCACACTTGATTGGTGGGCTATTCATAGAGAAATCAGAGAACCTAAGATATCCACAAGGGTGCCTGGGTACATTGAATAAAGATAACAGGGTGGTTGATAGTGAGAAGAGACACAGTTGCTACTGTTAACTGATCATCTGAATTACCACTTGTCCCTGTATTCTAGTGGAAAGCTCCTTGTGCCCACTACTCTTTGGCAGTTACTATGTTTAACTAATACCTCTGTCTCACTAGTAAAATTCTACAAGTTGGTCCATTCTAATAAAAGTCCAAAACTAATAATGGACATCAAACTGATTACTCTTTGCAGTAAGTACTTATCTTACTATACACATGTAACATACTAACCATATAATCATCTCTAACCCTAACCGGAACCTTATATGTCAAGCAAACACTAAGGATAGACAGGGCAAATTACATGACTGCTTTGGTCTGTGCATGGGAAACTTACTTAGGTAAGTACTGCTGTTTAGTATGTCATAACTAAACAATACTATAGAAACAATGATGTAAGCCAAATAAGCTAACCCTCCCAAGAGAAAGCTGGTGATTTGTAAGCAGATGTGGGAACAATTTCCCTTTCCTAAGCTATGATAGTCATAGTTGTTTTCAGCTTGGGGCAGAAAAATAGCTTTCAGCAAAACATAATAAGTTGTGAGCTATAAATAGCTTGTCACTATTTTTGGTATTCCAATCTGTCAGTAACCAATCACAACTGTTCATATATAGTATGTGAAAAGATGCTATTATTGCTATCTTTTAGTAATCAGCCATGTGGCAGCTTATCTACCACTAATAGCATTATCATCTTGAATGATAGTGCAATTTTCAACATGTTTTGGCATATATGTCAATGGTACCTGACAAGTCTATATAAGATGAAATAGTAGTTGGGAGTAATTTCCCAACTGTTGTGCTGACTTTGTCGCACCCTAACACTAACCCTTCTTTATTGTATATGGCTAATTTTACTAGGACAAGAGAAGTACAATAAGGTAAAATTTCAGATATAGCTGAATTACTAGGTTTTGGTGAAGCTGCTTAGAGCTTTATTCTGTTTATCTACAAGGTAGGTTGGAGGAATTCCATTTCTATTAATGATCAAAACATTTCTTTCAGAAATGTAGTTGCTAACAAGTTGATATCCAAATCAGCAAAACCTTCCATTGACAGATTCTTAAAAGATCCAAAAAGCAAAAAAGTGGAAATTGCCAAACTCCCACTGCCTATCCCTACATGTCTGTCCAAGAAAGTCTTAGAGAGATCCAAATTTTTCAGCAAAAGCAACAAATCTAAGAAAATGACTAATTCTAATGTCAGGAAGTTGTGTCACAAACTTCATTTAGCTTGTATCTCCACTAGTTGTGGACCAATTCTCACAAACCAAATTGCGCTAGAAAGCCCCAAATGAGGACTATCCGCACATATATGGGATGTACAAAAGCAACAACAAATGACTGAGATATCAGGCCATCAGTAGCTGTAAAAGCTTCATTGGCTAATATCTCATGAACAGCTGAACGGATTCGCACGATTGAACTTGCGTTGGGAAGTGCTCATCAATTCGTTTCCAACGATATATGATGCATCTCAAAGCAATAAGTATTGGTAGAGATACAAGCATATCAATGTAGTGACATAATTAGTTACCTTCTAAATTAGCCTGACAGCTCCATCAGGTACGAGTTTTGATCATGTGATGGCAACAGCCTGCACACGGACCATCACTCTTTTGTATATATACCTCTGTGTCTGAGGGCTAGACCTTAGACTTAACAACATCAATTATTCCTGTTGATACTTTTCATCATCTGTTAGTCATCATACCCTTGTACTGAACCCCTGAAACACTATTCAGCTCAAGTATCACAACCAGTGAGTATCTTATTTGTGATAAGTTGTATGCTCAAACAACTGGCTCTAATATCTCAGACATCCTGAAGCTTAAAAATGACTTTTCCAACCTCCTAGTAAAAAAGATCAAAGAAATCCAGAGGATCATTAATGACAAGGATGAAGTGAGGCTTCAATTGAACATGACTACAAAAGGCCTATCTAAGAAACAGATAATTGTTCTAATAAGTGAAGTCAATATTAACAACATCTTAACATTGGTAAATAAACATGTTGCTAACACTAAAAGAGCTCTAAAAAACATCAAGTCAAATATCTTGGTTGACTTCATTTACCTAGATAAGCTAGGAATAACCATTGTCTCTATCTTGGTAGCATTACAATTGGACCTCCTAGTTATGGAAAGATATGTGAAGAGTATTAACAATATTAGTTCAGATGATGTCTAGGTTTCAAGACTTCCTCGATAACATTAAGACAATAATAAAACCCAGCTACATCTTCAATGATCTAACACTTACATTAAAATTGAGAGTTATAAAAGCCTTTTCTAAGTCCAACATGGCTGTCATCTGGATTGATGTTCAGAATGCTCAAAGCAGAAAGAATGGTAAAATACTGATCAACAAATGCTTTAACATTAGAAGACATATTGTTACTATTTATGGAGCAAATATGAACCCAGGCATACCCCAGTACAAAAATTGCTAGAAGTAGGAACATAACATCTTTGTGTGTAGAATCCAAGGTTTAAAGTGCACCAAATACAATAGACTGCACAAGAGTAAGTACTACTGTCAGTTCACTTGGTGCTACAAACTCTCCAAGACTAGAGAAAAAAGCAAGAGAAATCATGTTCTCATTCTTTCAAGTGCTTAAATTGTAAGGACAACCATCAGGTGGACTCTAACCTGTGTCTATTCTAGAAATATAGGTTTAACAGAGAGTAGCAAACAAAAAAATATCAAGAAATCTATAATAATGAAAGCAAATCAATCCACTTGGACATAAGCAGTGGACAAGCATGATTGTAAAGAATATCAAAGTTTTTTCTCAGAATGTTCAGAAGAACAACCTGCTTACTAACACAATCCTCAAAACTCATATTTCTTTCAATGTCATTTCTATCTAGGAACTATCATGGGTAAATATTTGCTCAATATCAAGTTTGAAAAGTAAAGATAAAGAAACATTAGTAGGAGTACTGAATTATTCTAACTGGCTAACTTTTTCTAGGACCTCATCATGTGCTAACAATTCTCCAAGAATCATCACATATATATATTAGACTCTCTTCTCTTTGCTTCTCTCTCCACAAGGACATTTTCAATTACAGGAACATCTCTATTATATTATTCTTTAACCAAAACAACATTTTCTTTTTGATTAATGTATATTTAGACTCTTCTTAATTGGCTTTAAAATATCTCAAGAATATTAAAGCTAACATCAACAATGTCCTGATTATGATAGAAGATTTCAATATTAGAGATAGTTTGTGGGATTCTAACTACCTACACCATTCTATCCATAGTAATTTACTCTTGGACATTGCTGACTTCTTTTTTCTTGGCCTTTCCATATCTGTTAACCCAGTCCCTACCAGGTATTCCAATAACAATTAAGACTCTAACTCAGTCCTTCTCAAGATTTGGGTCAGCTGAACTAAACAACCACTATATTCATCCCAACTAGTAGTTGGTATTGGATCATGCTCCACTTACAATCACTATACCTATTGTCAAAGAACACATTCAAACCAAAAAGCATACAATAGTCAAAGACAGTGAGAAAGAAAAAACCTTCATCAAGAAAGTAATAAAAGCCATCAAAGACATTGACACTAGCAATCTATCAGATACCATCTCTTTCAAAAGCACAGTTTGCTCCTTCACTTAGTCTTTAGATATTATATGAGAAATGAATTCAAAAATCATCAATATTACCAAGCACTCAATAAGTTGGTGGGATGTGAAGTGCAACAAGAAGTATAGGGTATCCAAAAGTATTGAGGATTGGAAGCAATTCAAGAACACAGTCAAGACTACCAAATATTCCTTCTTTGACCTCAAGATTTAAGAAATCACCAACAAAAAATGGGATCTATGGGAACTCATGAATTGGGTTAACAAATGCAAGCTTTCTGTTGTTGAAGCTATCAAGTACAATGGCCACTCTTGTTTAGAAATCAATAATCTCTAGTATACCCTTTATTTATCATTCAACATAGCTCAAGACCAACAAATTGATATTTACACTCTAGATGAAATCCCAAACAAATGTCCTATGATATGGGTTCCTTTCTCAGAGAAGGAATTCACTAGTTCTATTGCCAAATATAACAACTCATTGACTCTAAGTCTGGACAAACTATCATGGAGATATCTCAAGAGTATCATTAAGGACAAAGTGTGTCTTAAAAGAATCATTAGCATTACTGATACATGTTTTGAACTAGGTCATCAGCCTTCCCACTTCAAAACATCTACATCCATAGTTATCTCCAAACCTAACAAGTGTTGTGGCAATTACTAGTCACAAAGACCAATAATCACACAAGGTAGCAAATCTCTCAGTAGGATATCAAGTGAGAATCACAAGAGAACTTGACAAGGAGTCCCTGCTGTATTACTATCCTATTTATACTATTATATATAATCTGTGCTATGACTACACTTTTACTATGCATTCTACCCTAAAGTCCATACGTCATCCATGAGTGCACCATGTGTACACCATATAGTAGCAATACAGTTAACATGCTCTTTAACATTATTGTCTAGATTCTTCCTAACTTCTCTAGACTTTTCTAGACTGTAGGCTCTTTTAAGCCCTTCTAGACCACTCTAGGCCCTATGATATAATATTATTTGACTTCCAGGTCATGTGCCTTTTCTCTCTTGCCATAGACTAATAAAATAATGTTCTTTTACTAATATATAAGAAAATATCTTCCCACACTTCCTCATCTTGTAACAATAAGGAGTTGTATGACTCTTCTAAATCTTTCAGACCTATTGTCCTACTTAATACCATAGGAAAACTCATTGAGAAAGTTATTAGTGAGCATCTTCAATTCTATTCAATTTCCAACAACTTTATTTATTCAAGTCAAAAACTGATACAGAGATCACCTTCACTCGTTTTATCTGATTGGAATGGATTAAGAACAATATAACCAGAACTCTGGTTTTTGACATTGCCCAATTCTTCCTATCACTAAATCATTGTATACTTTCTCTCATCCTTGGGAAAGCTGGATTTGACCCTAAGGTTGTGCATTTTTTTTTAAACTATCTGGTAGGAAGGAAAACTTGGTACTTTTGGAACAGCCTTCTCCCTTTTTTAACATTGACATTGGAGTGGAACAAGGCTCAGCTTGGTCTCCCATTTTATTTTATATTTTGTTGATGATAGACTTATTGTTGCCTAGAGTAAAACACTGATAATCTCAAACTTCTTTCTCTTTTGTAGTTATAATATTACTTCTTTTCTTTTAGACAAATTTGGTCTTATCATAAAACACAGAAAGATAGAGGTGTTTCATTTTTCTAGGTCACATGGAGTATTTAATCCCTCCCTCTCAACATTTCTGCTTTAGAAGGCCCAATTCTGCATCCCAGGAATGCATGGAAATATCTAGGATTTATTTTTGACAAAAAGATATCATTTCACTAGCACATCAACTATTATACAAACAAAGTGTTATCAACTGTCAAGTATATACAGATCCTTGAAAATTCAGTTCATAGCCTTATCCCTTACCAGAAGCAACTTTTATACAAAAGTTGCATTCTTTCCATTGCCTTGTATGGTTTCCAACTATAGTTTTACAACAAAGCACTGCTATCATATCCTCTTAAGAAATTGAATAATATGTAAAGAAGAATAGCAACCTAGATCCTTGGTATATTTCATACCTTGCCCTCTTTTGGTATTGAAGCAATTGTGGGTCTTATTCCTATCTATTTACACCTGTGTAAACTTAGTGGAAGGGTTCAACTTAGAGCTCATTCACTATCTCACAATCATATTTTTTAATTGCTACTTAAGTCAAGACTGTTACTATGCAATGATTCTCATTATCTTTCATTGAATTTTCTCTCTCCTCAATAATGGGAAATAATCAAAGATCCTATCATTGATATAGACAATACATTTAATAAAGTATTTTCTATATTTAATCCACTTAATAAGGAATTTTCTCCTAGTTTTTGTATTATTGATATTTTCCCTAGTTGTTTCTCTTTCCATTTTTCTACCAAGTAAAGCATAAATAGTCTCATATTTTGATCATACCAACTGGATGAAGTAGCGATTGTCTCCTCTTCAAATCTCTCCTATGCTCTCATTGTTATGGATACTAGTATCAAAAACAATGTTACCATCTCCATTACTCACATTCATGTCTGTAACAAAGCCATCATCAAAACTACACATTATGCTGTGAATGTTATGACTACTGAAGCTGAACTCTTTTCCATTAGATGTGGCATCAATCAGGCTACCAATATATCTGATATTGCTTAAATTATTGTCATTACAGATTTGCTCCATGCCATATAAAGAATTTTTGACTCTTCATCACATCTGTTCCAAGTTTATTTTGTATCTATTTCAAATAAGCTTAGAAGGTTCTTTCTCCAAAACTCCAACAACTCAATTGAATTTTAGGAATGCTCAAGTCATTGCAATTGGTCTCTTCATAAAGCTGTTGATAGGAAATCAAAACTTTTCTACTCCATCTCTCTTTACTCTTGCAAGTCATCTTGGGACTTCAGCAAGAAAATTGAATGTAACAACATCCTAGCCACTTAGAAGATGACTTTTCAAGTCTCAGACTTAAAGGGACACTAGTTCCTCAAACTATGTAATGAAGATAACAATTCTTTAGAATCTTTGTATTCTAAAGATGGTACCTGGCTTAAATACTTTGGGCATTCAAGCTCTTTTTGTACAAGAGCAACAAGAGCAATTGTTAATCACACTCCAATTGGTAAATACAGGTTGAGATTCCTCTGTCAGAAAGATTTCAGTTGTCCATGTGGTGACTACCCCATCAAAACTAGGCATTATATTCTACATAAGTATAGAAGGTTTAACAAGTATTGGATTCTGATAAGAGATTCAATAGGTCACTTCATCCTCTTTTTGGAATTTAACTGTAGGGCATTTTTGTTCAAAGGTACTATTACCTAGTCATTATAGCATTTTTTGCTATATATTCTTACTTCCTTTAAATCTTCTCTTGCTTTCCTATCTCATTTTTGTTCTCATTTTATCTCTTTTATTTCTTTTCCTCTTTCATGTAGTTTGGTTGTCTTGTATGTAGTTATGATATAGCTGTCATGGCCTGCTATCATATCCTATATAATAAATTGTTGATTTTTTTAAAAAAAAGATAGTATGAGACTACTAGAGAGATATCTACTTAAGTAAGATTAGTGTCCCTTCTTATCTGGCTCTATATAAAACTATATGGATGTCTGATTAGATTGATTTATGATATTGTAGAGATAAAGTTTGGATTTTATAATATATATCATAGTCATAGTCATACTATTATATAACCAGAAGAAGATTCTAGAAGTGTCTAAAAGCAAATAATATTATATAACATGGCTACAGTATATTGGTTTTATGTAAAGCACATATCATTTAGAATAGGTTAGTATTATGACATATTCCTCAAGTATTAGAAGAAAAGTGTACTTGTTATGACCTTAAGCTTGGCTTAGGTTATAACTTAGGCAAAGACTTGAGAAGGTATAAAGGATTGAATTAATTGGTAAAGCATAAGGATATAGTAATGTATCTACACTATATATACCAAATATACATCAGGCAATTATCTACCATACATAAGTCTATAAGTCATACAATTATAAGAAAAGAGAAATGAAACAATACCTACTACATGAGGTACTGACTGAGATGACTACGGCACAGCCAATCATTTTGTCATTGCCCTCAACCCTAGTTCTTGCTGAATACATGAGGCATCAATTATAACAGTACCCATATATTGAGTGATATAAGAAAACTTGATAGAATTTCTAGTACAAACTAGTTTACCTTATACTACAGATTATAGTCTGTACACATACTGTTGTAGCAACTAATACCAGTGATGGCAAAGATGTACAAACTTATATAAGACCAGTATATTTCTATCACTCTCATTAGGATTTACAAGAGAAACTTGACAGAGTTCTCACTACTATAATATACACTATATATACTAATACATCATAGTCTATACTCTATACTAGTTGTCCTATCCTAAAGCTATATATGTTGTCCATGAGTCTACTATACATGAGTCTACTATACTCTAACTAAAAGATAAATATATTATAGTTATACCTTTTGCTATTATTATACTAAAACCTTTTACTATCTTCTAGATCTATGACATCACCTTATGTGACATAGTTATGTGCATCTATCACATGATCCTCTATCACCAAATAAAACTATATTAAAAAAATAAGTTCAAGAGTATATTATAACACATACTACTTCTAGCCTACTCTAAAGTACCAGTACTATTTATAAAAGATGATATTATTAGTTTCTAGAACTTTCCCAAGTCATGTGATAGTGTGACTATAACTGTGACACATATCATACTCTTGTTACTCTTTGTTACTCTTATATCATACTCTTTTTCTAAGTCTAAAAAATGAAATCTAACTACTAGATAAGGGAAGTAGAACAATAAAAGAAAAAATTAAGGAAACAACTAAGTTCATAATTTGAAGTTCTGACAGTTAGGAGTAGTATGTACACAGACCATAATTATGTGTATATAAGATAGACTAGGAACTTCATTGAGTTTTCTTGTATTACTCATTATATAGAATGTATATTGTTACAAACAATATATTACAAAATGAACTACTTACTTTATTTAAACCTTAGCTTCTTTAAAGATAAATTATATAGTTCATATTATCAAACTAATAGATTTATGTTTTTCTCAGAGTTCTGAAGTCTTTGGTGTACTTTTTTCCCCAGTTATTCTAACAAAATTGGATAGAAGATATAGCATTCATAATTCAATTATTTCCACTTTTGATCTAAAATATTTTTGTTTAAACCAGAGTTTCAGAAAGATAATAGGGGTTAAAAAACTGTTCCAATGAGTAGATATTTCCATTAATTCATTACTAATTCATTACCTGACCAATACTCTAATAAATAATATAACAGGGTATACAGAACAATGATTGATGTCATATATTACATATGATATAAGTTGATTTGTCTGAAAGATGAAAACATTGGGATGATTCCTTGTGCATGACTAAGCTGGCTTGACTCCCAAATCAGAACAGCATTGGTTTTGTAGAGGTGAAAGAAACATTATTTTAAATAATATACAGACTGGTGTAGAAAAAACTACTGTCTACTACCATTATTACTCTTGTGAGATTTGGACAAATGATATGAAGTAGTAGGAGGGTGTGACACCCTGTGTTTATGGGTATAATTTTTTTGGGCCACACAATCTTCTGACTAGTAATCCGATGCAAGCCTTGGTCAGAAAACGTATTCAAATGCGCCACGGGCTTTCATTGCCTCACAGTGTTTGTGGTGCTTGGCTTCGACAGCAGCATAAATTTGTGAAGGGCTCTCATTGCTCAGAGGAAATGTCTGAGTGTCGCCTGTCAGTTACCTGTATCGCTCCTGAAACAAGATACAAAGTTCATCAATCAAGTTATGAAGTGCAGGTGAATGGAAGATACCCTCCAGTGGTTTCTGGATCATGTTTATCTTGCTGTCCCCTCCTTTCACATTCCCATCCCAATCTACCTTCACCTCATTATAAGGGTACATTAGTAAACCCATATTGGCATGTCTGCTATGAGCAGTATAACGTAATGAAGACCATGTCAACACATGGAATGCAGACTCCCGATCATCTAGAATTCCATGCACATGTTGGTTATTCTGGAGGAGAGCTACTGACATGAATTGCCACATTCCCTAGAATATCAGAGACATCAACAAGGCAATCTTGGAACAAAAGGCAAACACCTACAGTCCTCTCCACCCTCCCTGATGGCTGGACCCCTCCTCTAATACAAACATACATATCCCAGTCAATCAAAAATCCTCCTTCTTCCTCCAAAATCATGATGTTCCCTGCACTGATGTCACAATGCAGGATTTTTGTATTATAATATGCTGCATCATGAGCTACAAAGCAAGACATATGAACACAAAATAAAAATGGGCAAGAAC
>Ga0157366_1000794_pt1 | contig 13440 bp, 16 predicted proteins | sample AttbisABBM1_FD_113149 | JGI IMG/M metagenome (GOLD analysis project Ga0157366, IMG submission 113149) | Fungus gardens microbial communities from leaf cutter ant in Botucatu, State of São Paulo, Brazil - Atta bisphaerica ABBM1 | ecosystem: Host-associated > Fungi > Mycelium > Unclassified ...
AGTTTCGATATCGCAGTTATTTTTATTTCTATTTTTATCGTCATGCTGGACTCGTACTCTACGTCATTATTGTGACTTGGACTGAGACTCGGTCATCCGCCTCGCCTCGTAGTATATATTCTAGTTTACTCTGCAATTGGGAGTTCACGACTTTATCCATGAACTCCAGGCATGATTGTATTCTCCTTAGTACATCCTAATCTCACATGACTTTATCCGTGAACTCCAGATTCTATTAAGCGCTTTGTTCTACTACTGCACAACTATGTTTGTCCACGTCACTCGTTATCGCTCGTTTCCTTTGTTAAAACCAAGCTATAAAGAGTAAGTCATTGTAACAAGTGGAGCTCAATGCTGAGAATAATTGGACAGGTGAGAGGCAGACAGGTCCAGGTAAACTATCAATGTTAGAGATAAGTAGACAGAAAGTTACAATGTCCAATTACTGTTGGCCTGTTGATATGGATTGCAACAGTTTGTAGTACACATGCCTTCTCCACATGCCTTCTCCACTCTATTCTTTTCCCAGTTTTAGTTTTTACGTATTTACTCTCTCTTAAAGAGATCAAGTTGTATTTCTCTTACCACTTTGAATTGGCAGTAATTCTGACTTGGGTATCTAAGACATGAAACGACGCAACATGAAATGTCTCGGACAAAAATGAACCCAGCTACCTATGCGGTTACTCATCTAGGCTCTGGACCCAAAACGATCCATCTCCAACAGTATCATGTTCTACAATCTAGCCGGAACATCTGCAGCACGCAATCTAAACTGGATGGAAATAATAAGTGTGAAAGCTTGTGATCTTGACCGCAGTGATCTATTGTGGGAGGAGTAAGCTATATATAATCTCGGCAGGTTACAAAGAGGGCATAGTACCATGTCTCCGTTTCAGAAGGATCCTGTCACTCTGACATCCTTGATGGATGCACCAACATAGACATTGAAAGTCCCAGGGGGCCGAATGTACGACTGGGAGGGTGTGTCCCAGATGCTACATGTTTCAAAACGTAAGCACTGAGTCCAGATAATGCACGAAACTCCCTACCTGATATCTCTCTGGCTCAATGTCATCGTTACTGTTGCGCTGGCCCCAACAGCCAAGTCAACTTCATCAAATCCTCTAAGCACTTTTGGTGGCTCGCCAGCGTCAGTGGGGTATCCGAGATATAACTGTGGTATTTCCGTTCCTGCGAACGATCCGGTATTGGTTAATTTGAAAGACACAGCCTTGGAAGATCCAGAGTCGGTGATAATAAGGTCAGAGTATTCGAAGGTGGTATAGGATAAGCCGAATCCAAATTCAAAACGAGGGATAATATTGTGTGCATCCATGTAACGGTAGTCCAGCAAAAGTTTCTCAGCATAATTGATCTATCACAGCTGGTCAGAACTTGCAAGGTCTCCATTAGACAAGACGTTGAACGCACGTCAGGAAATCCATTGCTATCGTAAATAATGCTTGTGCCATAGTCGCTTTCATCCTGTTTGACCAGTCATCTGAATGTTACGCCTGGTTACAGAATTTGAATTTGAGTTTGCTTACATCTGCAATGCTGAATGGTAGCCTTCCCCTTGGGTTATATGTCCCATAGAGGACATCGACAAGAGAAGGTCCAGTCTGTTCACCTGGAGCACCAGCATATATGATTCCAGTAATGTTCGGGTGATTGCTCCAGCTGAAGCTGACCGGCCCAACAGAGTGTACGATTGCAATTGTATTACCACAAACACTGGCAACACGTTCAATCTGTAGTAAATTAATTGATTGCATAGACAAGAGAGATCTCAAGCTCACAAGACTGCCGCCCTTGAACCAGAGAGCAAGGTCATTTCTGTCCCCTTCGTTCCCAATCACTATGGTGTAGAAACCAAGCTCACCACTCATCCTATAAACTCGTGTCAGGACGGCCAAGATCTCACGATGAAATAAGTGGCAGACTTACGCATTTGCGAAAACGAGGCAAACATCTTTCTCTGCAGCAGCTTCAGCTCCATCCTCCAAGTCATTTGACAAAGAGGATGTGATGGTAACAGACGATCCGACAGATGAGGTGATAGCATCAATAGGGGGGATTATAAACTCAAGGGAATTAGACCCCGAACCCCAGCTAATATATAGGCGGCATCAGCACTTAAAGCGAGTTCAGCGTGCATACCAACCCTATAGACATGGTGCCGTCGTTACATTCGTTCAAATCCCCACAGTTTTGATTAGGTATCTTTGCATCTTGGCCTACTACTGCAATGGTCCTAATTCTCGACTGAGCCAAGGGTAGTCCACGGATAGTAGTTCCAGTCGGTGTTCCATCTACTGTTGTTCGATTGTTTTTCAAGAGCACAGCAGAAGCTGAACCTATCTCACGCACGAGCGCAGTGTGTTCCGAATTGCGAACGTTCACGCGCAGGTTGCGGGGACCGGAGCCATCAGGCTTCTGAGTATCAAAATTTGTAGGTGGATATCCCTCACGATGATCCATCTATCAGTCCCATGGCCATTAGATGATTTGAAGCACCACTTACTGAGTCCTGACCTAGATGATACCATGCCGCAAGGATGTGCGACACCATCTGATCAAACCTCTGTGCCCAACCTGTCAATGGAATTAAAGGGCTTGAGACATTTAATCACCTCCTGCGTAACTGTGCCTGAATTGACGGCTGCCTTAAGGCCATCAAGCCCAAGGAATCCTGGGAAGGTACCGCCACCTTATTTTTTTCAAGTCAGAATATAATTCCTTGAGTTATCAAACAGTATCCACCAATGACAATGTAGTCCCCTGGTTGCTCCATATCAAGCCCCGCATTCGCATTATCAGTGGCAGAATCATGAGTCGCACCCCAATCACTGACTACGTAACCTGGAAATAGAGGATCAACCAGTTGAATTCACATCCTGAAAGTATCACACACCCTTGAATCCACTCCTTTGCAGAAGGCCATTCGGACCAATGAGCTCTGCGTTATGACACGATGATGTGTCATTGAAACGGTTATAAGCACACATGATAGAAGTTACTCCGGCCTATCAAAGAGGAAATGTGATAAGCATAACCCAAGGCCTGTACGACAATCCTGACCTCAATACTTCTCAGGAATGGGTAAAAATAGACCTCGTGTGTTGTCCTATCATCTAAGTTTGCCGAAAGTCCATACCTCCAGTGTTCCTGGTTATTTGCCAGAAAGTGCTTCGCGCAAGCTTGGACTCCAACACTTTGAATTCCTGTGACCGTCTCAAAAGCGCCCTCTCCATTTAAATATGGATCTGGACCAAAGCTGAATGATGAACATTAGATGTCACCAAAGGATTTATCAGTAACGGAGTTCAACGTGCCTTTCCCACCCACGTCCTGCTTTGGGATTGCGCATCTAAAAGAGGAGAGCATTTACATCATACAGCATACGACAGTCTCCATGGGACAGTGAGACTCACGATGTCCAGAGCGGGACCTAACAAAACACTGCCGATCACCTGAGTTGACCGTTCTCACACAAGTTGGAACCGTGGTACTCACTGGGCACCCTTTCCTCGGAACTCTTCCGCCATAGCTTTCCCCCTTGCACGCATTAACCTTCGACTGAACGTTGACGCTGCATTAATACCTGCTGGAAATCCGGTTACATTCTTCGTCAACCTCATTCCCGCAGGACCATCTTCGAAACAAAAAGAGGGAATGCCAAGTCGAGCTACGGCTGTCGTATCACCAACACAACGGCCTAGTTGGCAAAGTCAGACAGAATGGAAACATGAGCGTCGACGTCTCAAGACAGGCAGCACGAAAAGACACACGATTACTATTCAGTTGACCAGTGCCCGTGACAACCCCAATCTTCTCATCTAACGTCATTTGGGCAACGGTATCATTTGCTAGCGCGTAAGCATCCTCCCATGATCCTACGAGCCCGAGGGAAGTTAATTGTATTCAAGAGGAGGGCTTTACTCACGTAGCGTGAACTGAGCGGAACTCTGAGAGACCACAGCTAGGAGAACTACTGCCTTGAAAAATGTGATCATGTAGAAATTTCACGCCTGATAGGGTTCAATAGAATCACTGGCTCAAAGCAATAGTAGGTGAGACGCCAGTACTGACTCGATAGATAGAGATATGAGGATAGTCCGAATTGAGCAAAACTTGGGTATTTATGTGGAGTAAATACGCAGTAATTGGACCATGGTTACCATGTTGCGACGTGTAAACAGTACCGCAGAACGTCCCCTGTTTTTGCTCTGTTCTGCATAATCACGGGCCATAACTTAGCAGTAGTTCCGACTCCGAAATCTGAGAATAGACCGTGGGGAAAGATGCAAACCAAAGAATGCCACGAGCCAGATATATCAGCCCCAATCTGTTCTTTCAAAGTTCAGAGTAAGATTTGAGAAGAGCAGAGGGAGAAGGAAGAGTTATGAGACAAGAAAGAGATCGTGAGACTCTTCAATGACTTGTGATCGACTTGTGAGCACTCTTCTCTTCCTGCTCTCATCGTCTGAAATCGTAGGCCAGGTGCCAGTCTGAATATGTGGAGCGGCAGTGATTGTTACCAAAGCCTTCAAACCAGCGTTTGGAAACAACAAGGTGTATACTGAACCAGACTGAGATGAAGATGAAGATACATAAAGTTCGTAGTATGTATAATGATTACCTAAGCTGCGGGATAGTGATGCCAACTTTCCCTGGAGTAGTGTTTTTCATGATCTCATTGAGAATCTCAGTTAGGAGTTCAGAGGACTAACACAACCAACCAAAAGGACATTTTGCTCACACGTATACAAAAGATCAAGTCTGGTCTGATTAGCTCCTTATGTCAGACAGAACACAGCAATAGTGGTTTTAGGTTACTTTCATCTTTTGTTCCCTCTGACAACAAGTCTAGACTCCAACGTAATTGCGGACTTGGTACAGCACGATGCCAAAAAAGCGACTGGACCTCTTGAAGTATCGGTTCGAAAGAATTGATAATGAAAACGCTCTGAGCTTTAAAATTCCTACTGGCCTTACTATTTCTTGGGCGCCTCGGCATGCTTGCAACGTTGGCTTGGCTCAGGGCATAACAAACCTGAAGCCCATTCAATTCCTTCTGAGTAAGAAGATCCTTACGGGCCCAGGTCTCCGCAATGTTCTCATGTCCTCGTGGAAGAGTGTTCCTTCGGTACGCAATAACGGCTAACTCTATTCAATCAACTCAACAAACAAACACCAAGTGTTCTTCGGTAACTCTTCTCTATCAGCTGACCCATGCATTCTCTAATGTTTTACGGTGACCGTTCACCGCACTGACGTCCTCCGAAGTCTTCCTTCATGTCACGTTTCAAGTTTTCCTGTTTCGAATTGACCGGGACCCAGGAAGTCCTCGTCTATAAAAGCTTGCATTCCCTTCGAGAAAAAAGTATCGAGTCCTATCTACCGTATTTCATAGAAGAAAACTCCCCTTCTTTACTCGATTTCCAACATCACCATCATCATGAAGTTCTTTGTAACTCTCGCCGCCCTTTCTGCTGTTGTATTCGCCTCTCCATCGACTCTCAGCTGGGATACTGTCTACGACAACGGTAACACCAGCCTTGACGTCGTTGCTTGTTCGGATGGCTCGAACGGCCTCCTCACTCGTGGTTTCACAACCTTCGGCAGTTTGAAAAACTTCCCCAATATTGGTGGTGTTCCAGCCATCACAGACTTTAATTCTGCCAACTGTGGTACATGCTGGAAAGTAACATACACTAATGCCCAGGGGACCCAGAAGAGTATCAATATACTTGGTATTGACACTGGAGAAAAGGGTTTCAACGTCGCAAAAGCTGCGATGAACACTCTCACCAACAACCAAGCCGATCAGCTTGGGAGAGTCGATGTCGATGCAGTGCAAATTGCCGCCTCCAGTTGTGGATTGTGAGTACCGTGATCTTGAGCGATTTGGCAAGAACTGTGGTAAAATATCTTAACGTTTCTCTTCCACAGGTGATGGCTATCTATCGTGAAATCACAATGGGACTGTTTTAAAATTGATTACCAATTGTTGTCGATGGACCATGGACCTAGTGTGTTTGAATACCTTGTATTGTGATACTTGATTCTGTACGAGTTCAAAAGGATCGTTGTATATTTGGTCTACGTTGATCTGATAGTTTCTATGACCTTCGATTCTCCATGCCTCAAACCCAGCCAGAATCCAATTCGATACTCTTTCTCCGATTCACCAGATAAAGTACCACGGGTTTGGGCCATTTCGATTGCCTCGCTGATGTACTGCTCTGTGAAGCCAAGTTTGGATGCTCCGTAGATCGCGAAGACCTTGGCTGTCTGAAATCCATCGTCAAAACCTTTTCTTCGAGCAGGATCGTAGTTGGAAGAGTTAGCTCCATTACGGCTCCCGGAGTTTGAATTTGTAACAGCAGAGCTGGTAGTATTCCAAGCTGAGGATTGACTTGTGCCACTACTTTGTCTTTGATAGATTGCTTCGAAACGGTGTTGACTGTTGCTTGAGGAGGTGCCGACGACATCTTGTGGATGGTGTCCATCACCTGAAGCCTGGTTCAAGATCGATACAACCTCAACGTCACTGGGATAATCCATCCTACGGGCCTTTGCAGAAAGATCTTGACCCTGTGAAGAACTCACGATATCTCCGTACGAGTAGAAAGAAGTAGGCAACACGGTACCAACAGCATGCTGGAAGCACCATCCTGGATCGAACTCGCATTGTTCGTTCTTCAAAGCTATGATAGCGTTAGTTTATTTGAAACGAGAACAGAAAAGCAGACAAACACCAAAACGTCCAACCAGCAGTAACGTTTGTATAAACCTGCATCTGAGCGGTGCAGAACTCCTTGCGTGCCTGGAGCTTATCTTTTTGATCCTTCAGGCTTTCCTCGGTTAAAGCACACGACCATTCTCCGATTATGAGGTTCCGTCGTTCTCCATTAGCAGCGCTCAAGAATGCGTCTGCAATCCCACCTTTGATGTCTTTGGTATGTTCAATTGAGGGTTTTCTAGAATCATTGTCAGTGAATACAAAGTAGGAGTGATGATCCTGAATGACGAAGTCGCGGCGATTGTTGATGTACGGTTCGAAGCGGTTAAGATCAAATCCGTCGTGAATGTAAACCGGTAGACGCTGACCATACCACGACGATTGACGAATGGCATCCGTAGCCTGGTTATCTACTCGAAATTAACTCAGGGTATTAGGAGTCAATTAATCACTCACAGAAATTCTCCAATGATGGATGCCCAATTGGCTCGTTTAACAGCTGCACACCAATCACATTGGTAATAGACCCCAGTTGTTGCACAAGAAACTTGAGCGCTTCAATTGTCTTCCATTGATAATCATAGGAGTTGAAAAAATTCGTCTGGCCATCTGAGATTCCTGAATGCTGCTGACCGTTCTGACTTCCAGGAGCTCCGTGCATATCAACCAAGACGCCGATCCCAACATCAGCTGCTTGACTGATGGCTCGCAGAAGTCGTGGCCATGCGTTCTTGTATACCTCAATGTAGGGTTCGAAAGGGGTGCCAACCATAAACTGGGGACCAAGAGTAAACCAAGCAATGGGAATCCGCACAGTATTAATTCCGATATTCGCAAGATAGTTGAAATCATCCGCAGTTATGAATGTATCCCAATGCCTTTCGAGCACAGCTCTAGCGTTGGTCACACTTCCCCAACCTGCCGCAATATCAATTTCTGAAACCTTAGGCACATTGGCGCATTCAAACAAAGACGGGGTCATCCATTGCTCATGTACGAACCTGGGAATCATGTTCAGTGGATCAAAATACCAACCTAGAGGAACGTACCAAGATCCTAAATTTACCCCTTGCTGTTGGCGGTAACGAAAGACGTTTGCTTCAGTTTGGTCAAATGGTGGAAATGCTGGTGCTTGAACAGGAACATCATAGGGGTCGACTGCGCAGTTCTGTATGTGTCCTTTCGATGCACCCTTTACAGCTGAATGCTCCAGGAACCGGAAGTCAGATTTGATTTCGTTCGTTGCACCAGGTGAGGGATTGACAAGACTCTGGGATAGTCTAAGCGCAGCTAGAACAGCCGTCAAATTGTACATGTCGTAACCAACAGCCAATGGTCCAATGGAAGTTGAAAGCAGATAGCCACAGATAGCCAGAGCACAACGATAGCCAGCTATCGGGGTGGATTGAAGTATAGAAACTGAGATAACCTTACACCATTGTATCAATTTTACCTAGTGGCAGTAACGGTCTAAAATCAAATGTTTGATTCAAACTGGGCCACAATGACATATGACATAGGATTTTGCAAAAAACTGTATTTATATTCGTACAATGCGGTATGATTAAAATATGTTGTGAGAATGTATATGGGATACAGGGAGTCCGTAAATATGTCATGGAGAAGTCTCAACACAGGAATGACAACTGAACCGACGAGTCCAACACGCGACGTGCACTACAATCACGTAATGACTAGGATGCGTCGACACATTTTATCACCTCTATCCATAACCTCGAGACATTAACGGTATCCAGAGACCAGACTCAGCAAGAAAAAGGACAAACCGAGCGTGTCGAGGAAGGAGTCAAGCGAGGGGCGGGACCAGGAAAAAAATAACCAAGTCCAACTAGGGTTTACGGAATTCGCAAAGCACAGTATAAATGGTGTTGAATGCCGTATAGATTTCCTCCCGGACCTGATCACAAAGCAGTGTGAGCAGGTGATGGTAAACAGAGAAACATAGGTCAAGGAATATGATGGCGGCATTGGAATTTATCCCACCTTGGCACCAGTCAAGACAATCTTTCCAGAAACGAAGATGAGCAACACAACCTTGGGTTTGATCATACGATAGATTAAGCCCGGAAAGAGCTGGAAGATAGGCTCCGAAATATGTAACGCGCGAGGTGATGAGAACACACCTCAGGCTCATAACTGCTGAACTGGCCGTGGCTGTATGCAAGTCCTTCAAGACGAATGGGGAACTTGACATCGCACGAGCCTACAATGTTCTGAATCTTGAACTCGGAAAATTTGGCGTCAAAGCCCAATTTTTGCACAATACGCGCATATTTACGCGACGCCAAACGCGAATCATCCTCCGACTTTGCACCGGTAACGACCATCTTGCCAGACGCAAAGATGAGGGCGGTAGTCTTCGGATCACGGATGCGCATAATGACGGCCGCAAAACGCTAGATCATGCGAAGATCGAGCAGTTCGGCATTGCCATAAACAGATAAGAAAACATCATATACCAACCTTGGGATTATACTCGGCATTCCTGGCGTGTAAAGCAATAGTTTTGAGATCAAGGCGGCAATCCAGATTGACAGTGGCCACTATGTTCTGAAGAGTGGGAACGATCCCCTCAACAGCCGTGATGTGTTGTTGCTCAAGCGTCAAAGGAACCGGGGTCGAGGGCACCGGAGTGGGTACTGTTGTAGGCCCTGCAGCAGCAGTGGCGGCAGCAGCAGGCACCGTTTGGGTAGAAAGCTTGTTAACAGCAACCTGAACTTGTTGCGACTGCGGTGGGACATAGGAGTTGGACAGGGGAGAGGGTCCTGGTAAGGTTATACCAGAGCTGGACAGTGGCGCGTTGCCCAACGGAAGGGCAATACCATGGGGCGGGGGAGGCTGATACTGGGATTGCTGAGGAGGTTGGTATGGTTGTTGTTGTATGGCATTGGAACGAGAAAAGGTAACCTGGCGAGCGGGCAATGCAAAAGACATCTATAAAATTTTGTTCTAAGCGTGGGAAAGTCAAGTCGAGGGAGGAAAGAATGATTTCAACCGCGAAACACCATCATTATATACCCAAAGGATTTCGAACTCCGACAAACTCCGACAGTTGACTCATATCTAATTACGTAATGCAGCTTGTGCCTTTACTCCTTCCTAGACCCTCCCGTCTAGCCTCTCTCGCATCGATCACCCAATTCTGTGTTCATTGGCAGCGTCAGGCACCTCACAATACTACAGATGAAGGGAGAACACTACAGTATGCCCACCCCCTTCCTTTCGTCCATCCGCAGTCCATTCCCAACCCAACCCACTCAACTCACGCGTGATCCCTTCGGCTCGGATCATATCGGTGTACCGGTTGCCTTGGGTGTAGGGTACAGTCTCATGCGGATTATATCATGTGATGACTTCCTTTTCCCACGGCCCTCGCTCTCAGTCCGGTCTGTAGTTCGATTCAGCCGAAACAACGTGCTGTCGGCGACAAGATTTTCCTGTTGTGGACAGCACAATGGGTCAGGAAATCTCTCCAGGAAATTACCTAAATAACAATTAGATGTAACTTGGTCTGCGCTGAAACATCTGCCAATCTCATTGATCGTAGTAGAGGGTGCCTTGGAATAATCAGTGATTGCAACTTCCAGGTTATCATTCGCAAATATCTGGAAATAAATAGGGACACCAAATACCGCTTGTTTGGAGAAGAACTTCTAGGTGCTTTCAGACGATCTCCGGCGCACAAGAGGGAAAGAAGTAATCGTAATCCAAGGAAAGCATGTATGACTATGCAACAAGTGGGTATTAATTAAACGGTACTAGACAAAGTACATAAACCGTCTAGAAGCAAACATTAGCAGACCATGATTCAGAGGTTGCCCACGAAATATGAATGACGATCTAATCACTATAAAACACGTCCAATCATACTTACACACCAGCAACAATCCTATGTGCAATTGTATCAGTGAAACCAGAAAGCTTGGGCAGAAAAAAGAGCATACTCTTCGGCCTTGTTAAGGGCCTGTACCATACTAATGACCTCCCTCCTACGGCTGACGACATACTCACTCTCCTTCAACAGTTCGTCAAGGACATCAGGTTTATATAACTCTTGAAGAAGTTCGCGTTGTAGATTATCTTTTGAGTGGTTAACGAGGTTGAGTGAAATCGCCTTGGGGACCATATCAATCATTTCACGCTTCACGATGTTAAAATACGAATGTATCAACAATTCTGCAAGCATAATTGGCCAGAAAAATCAAGATGGTGGCAAGATATAAATAGACAACAACTCACTGATGACCTCGGTCTCCATGACTTCTCGCTCAGTTAATGTCGTTTGTGGCTTGATGACAGGTGGAGGAGCCTCCATCACTCCCTTCTTTGCCTGCTTCTCAGGTTTCTTGGTTCCAGCAGAGAAGAACGATGAAAAGAAACTTTGTTCCTCCTTCTTAGGATCAACATCAAGGTCCTTGTTATTGTTGATTGCAAGCCGCTGATTCTTAGGATCGTTGGATTGTGACTGTGGCTTGCTGGCATTAAGGCGTTCTGCGACAACTGCAGTTGCCTGCGTCAAGGTCGGTATGAGCATTATTTGATACTTCGAAAATGAGGTTAACCTTATGACCGGAAATGAAATCCGGATGAGTGGTATTGATGTAACATGCTTGCATGCTAAGCCGATAAGTCACCATCTGTGACCAAGAGACAGAGCTTACGCGACAAGATCTGAAACCAGCTTGGTAGTCGGTGTCATTGATTTCTTGAAGAAGTTCACCACGACGCCATTGAATCGCTCCCGCAAAGCTGGGTAGCGCCGGAAGGCTTGCTACCAAAATGTTCAAACTCTAAATAGTTCTAAGCAAGGATCGTCACTCACAACTTTACCTAGCAATTGTCCCAACATACGGATGAGCTCATCATATATGAGCTGGCAGCACTTTAGAGCCGGCTCTTCCAACCGCTTGATCTGCTGCTTCACAATCACCTCAAAGGCCGTCGTGCCCACGAACAATGCTGGTGTGGAACCCTGACAATAGGTCGGTAAGCAGTTTGACAACAGGAGTCTCCATACTCGCCGAGGAATTATACAACATGGTCCGGATGTCACCATCCTTAACCTGATCAAAAGGGTCGATATTCTTGATACCATTGTTGAAAAGTTCATGGAAGACGAAACTTATACGAGCACCACCTGACAGCTCATTCAGTGAAAGATCATTCGTGTTGCCATCAATTGTCGTTCGAAACTCCGAGGTGAATTCAGTGATGACAGAGAGGACGACGTTGCTTGAAGAGTCCCCCTGAGGACCACCAAGACTTTGTAGCTCCGCATTGAATTTTGCCAATTGTTGCGATATGCGGGCTTTAATGTCAGGAATAGTGGCTCGAATGTGGTGCATAAGGATCTGTGAGCGGATCAGATAAATATGACACCAGCCCAGCTTATTGCAACTAACCATGTTCAGCTTACGTGCTAGGAATGGCGTCCCACAGAACTGAGCTTTACTCTTGTATGACGGGTGGTTTTCAAAGAAGTCGCGCTCAAATTCCAGAGCTTGAAAGATGGGCTTATTGTTTTCAATGTCGCGTTGACCACGGTTGACAACAGGGACGTATCCAAGTCGAAGTGGAATAATTCGTCCAGCAAGGATGTCAACAACATCCGTTCCTTTATCCCTGTATGTTCATGAGATCCCAGCATACTGAGATACGAATGGTTCAACTCACATCAAATCAACCTTCGTCAAAACACCAATGGTCCTGGTTCCTTCAGGATCCACCTCACGCGCCAACTTTAATCCATCAGAGTTGGCCAAATCGGTGTTAGCGGCAGTGACAGCAAGGATGATACACGCTGGCTTTGAGATGTATTTGAGCAACATATCACGAATCTGCTTCTCAATATCTCGAGGTTGATCTCCAACGGGAACTTTCGTCAGACCCGGAAGGTCAACAAGAGTGAGAGTCAGGACATTGGGTGAAAAGACGCGCAGATTGATGGGCTGTGGGGAGATGCCTGCATTTTTTCCGGTCTTGGCTTCTGTGTCTCGCACGATTTCTTCTCGAATCTTGTTAAAATCAAAAAACTTCTCTCCTGGGAGATGAAGAAATTCTCCCCATTCATTGGAGTTAGCATGCTTGTCATTGGCCTTGTCAATCCCGTTGATCTGGGCTAAAAACACGCTTGGACAAGAAAATGGAAATAGAGGATGGTCACTCACGACCACCAGGAATATCAGCAGAGCGATGTATGAGTTGCAGTACCTGTAAATATATCAGCATCACTGCAATGCTATTCCCAGTGAAAGCCACATACTAGTGGCCGCCGCGTAACGATGCCAGTGCCACGAGGAAGGAAATCACGACCGACAATGTTCTACGAAAGAGAAGCTCATTTATTTGGGACCTTCCGGATGATATGGGACTCACCTCGAGCACGCTGCTCTTTCCGCTACTCTGACTACCAAGTACGCAGATTTGCGGCAAGTCTACCGATGAACCGGATTGACCAACAGTAGCGAAGACATCCTGAAGTTTGTTGACAACAGAAACAATTTCCGTTCCAAGACCCGATGAACCTGTCGCCATTTCTATATGGGAAAGAGGAATGAGGCGATGGAAGAATAATGGGTGAAATAGCACGAGGCAGCGACACTGCGCATACACAGTAACCAAACTTGGACAAATCTGATTTTTTCTTGGCTGATATATGAATATGATAT
>Ga0157366_1000795_pt1 | contig 13433 bp, 19 predicted proteins | sample AttbisABBM1_FD_113149 | JGI IMG/M metagenome (GOLD analysis project Ga0157366, IMG submission 113149) | Fungus gardens microbial communities from leaf cutter ant in Botucatu, State of São Paulo, Brazil - Atta bisphaerica ABBM1 | ecosystem: Host-associated > Fungi > Mycelium > Unclassified ...
GAGGTATTAATGTATATGGAAGGTGGAGCAATATTATATCATAATTTAAATATTTTTTCAATAAAATTTAGTAAAAAGAATAAAAAAAGTTTTATATCATTTTAGTTGATTTTTTTTTTTGGATAGATTAAGATTGTATTGAGGTGAATTAGAATGATTGAATTGATTAACGGTGTAGATCGTTGTAGTGAATGTGGATGACACGTTGGCGTTGACGGTGTCTCATATTGAGAATGTGATTTATGTCAAAAAGAATTTTGTGATAACTGTTATCTACCAAATGTGGATGAAAATGATTTGTGATTATGTGAGTATTGTTGAGGTGATGATGAGACTAAAATTTAAAAACTGAAAATATGATGATTGAGAAAATGTTTTTAAAATTGTTGTAATTAAATATGATTATTGTGATAACATTTTGTGTAAATATCATTTGAAATTACGTAAAGATGGTTGATATCATTTACATCATAGAGTTAATAATTTACCAAAGAAATTTGATAAGTATGAAGTTTTAGATGTTGATTATATGTACGATCAAAAATGATTGAAAGAGTGAGTTTATGGAGTTATTTTGAAAGGAAAATGTTGTGAATAAGTTAGATGGTTTATTGCAAAAAAAAGTACAAGATGAGTATTTTACTCCTGATGAAATGGTGAATAGGATCATTCCATTTTTAAAACCAAGAAGTACAATTTTATGTCCTTTTAGCAAAGCGGATAGTCGTTTTGTAGTCAGATTTATTGAGGAAGGTTTTACTGTGAAATACGGTCATATCGAAACAGGGCAAGATTTTTTCCTTTGATCCAAAAAAGATTTGTATGATGTGGATTATATTATTGATAATCCACCTTTTAGTCAAAAATTTGAAGTTGTCAAGAGATTATATGAATTAGGCAAAAATTTTGCTATGGTTTTTAATATTGGTGGTTTATTTACTGGTAAAATTGTTAATTTTTTAGATGAGAATAGTTTAAAGTTTAATCTTGTTATTCCAAGCAAGAGAACTTCATTTATTGATGGAACTAAACCTAATGATAAAGGTCAGAACCCCCTTTTTTTAAGTGTGTATTTTTGTAATTTTCTAAATCATAATGAGGCTGTTAAATAATGGCTAAATTAGGTCATTTAGGATTAACTAAGGCAGATGTTAGTAGATGATTTGAAGGGAGAATTATGACGTTTGAGGGGTCAGATCAAGCAAAGTTAAATGCTATTAATACTTTTAATTACAGGTTAAAAAACGAGAAGTATCAAGGTCATTATTTAGAAAGAATTAATGCAATTAGAAAAGCACGCACACCTGAGGATTTGTTAGGTAAGGTTTACGGACGAGTTGGTGCTAAAACTGCAAAAGAGGCTTTGAGTGTTTTACAAGAAAAAGGTGTTTTAAAATCTGATATGAGTGATTTTGAACGTTTTAACTTTTACTTTAATACACGCGAGGAATTTTATTACGAAAACCAAGAATTGATTGAGGAATATAATAGGGCAAGAGCAGAAGGTAGAAATGATGTCAGTGAGTTAGCAGAGATGTTGAAGGAAGCATATTGAAACCAATCAGCATATGATAAGGATTGACAAAATTAGATGCCTAAATCAGAAAAAATAACAAGCAATTACTATAAAAATGCTTGGGGTGATTTTGAAACTACTGTAAATGCTGATCCGTTTTATAAATCTAAATTAAATGTTTCACGTGCTGTTTTGCAACATAAAAAAGAAGGAAGTTGACCTGATGGATTTAAACCACCAGAGGTTTATTCTTGGAATGTAAAAATAAATTTAAAAGATTTGGTATTTAAGGAATATAAAATTTACAACGGTAAAAAAGATTATCATAGATATAATGCGGTTTTTTCTAATTTGTTTAACAAAAATGATAGATGAAAGTGTTATTATAAAGAATTGCTATGAGACAAACATATTGAGGTCTCAAAAGGATATTTTAGAAAAAGAAAAGATTTAAAAGATCTTTTAAAGAAAGATGATTGTTATGTTGATTTTGTAGGATTGACAATTGAGAGTTTTTGTGATTTTTTATGGTGATTGATGATTAACGGTAAGTTTAAAATATATTTTCACAATGGTGGTAATTTTGATAATCATTTCATTATCACACAACAAGTTTTTGAAAAATTAAATAAGTATTTTTTTAGTTATAACATTGCAAAAGGTTTAAAAAGTGGTTCTGTAAGAGAAACACAGTTTTTTATACAAAACGATATTAAAACTAAAAAACGTAATGGTGTTGTTAAAACTATGGTTAATAAATCTAAAAAAATTTACGACATTCAAATAAGTATTGATAGTAAACATAAAGTCAGAATTAGTGATAACAATTTGTTGTTTCAAGGATCAATAAAAGATTTTGGTAAAAACGTTGCAAATAAATACAAATTACAAGATAAAAGTGTTGATTGAGATGCTATTTATAATAAAGCAGAGTTGGAAGGTGGTTATCAAAAATTTGAAAAATATAAATCTTGAGAGGATTTTTTAGATGATGGAAATCAATTAGAATATCTTTGTCAAGATACATTTGTGTTAGCAGAATATCAGAGATCAATGAATGAGGTTTTGCCAAGAAATTATTGGAAATTGACAGCGGGGGCAACTGCATATTCAAATTGAGAAGGTATGTTTAGTAAAAAGTTGCTTAATGAAGCAATTGATAGTAAAAACATTCAAGTAATAAAAAATAAAAATGGTTGATGCACTTATAATTTATTTAAACCTGTGTTTAGACAAAGGCTTTCTGAGGAGAAAGTGAAAGAAATATTGTTATCTGAATATTTTGGAAAAAAAGCAGTTGCGTGATTAGGTGAAAAGAGAAAAAATGGAACTACTCATTGAGAATATCTTAAAGCGAGATATTATTATGGTGGTATGTCTTGAATGAACGAAAATCACATAGGGAAATTTTTAAAAAATGTTTTTGTCTTTGATTACAAGAGTAGTTATCCTGCAAGACTTTATAGTAATAAAAAAATTCCATACGGAAAAGCAATAATAGGTGATACTGTTGACAAGCGATATGATTATAAAATGCGTAAAATTTTATTGAAAAAACCAATGAAAATTGAAAAAGGATATCACGGTTTTATTCCATTCACACGAGTAAATTCTAATGGAACACCACTATCGATTAATTGATTAGACGATATTGATCCAATTATGAATGGTGCTGGAATTTATTTAACAGAAGTTGAGTGAGATCATTTTAAAAGATTGTATCACTCTAAGAATAAAAGATTTAAGGATGAGGATTGTTATACTGTTGAAGTAGAATACAGTCTCAAAAGTAAACCTGCCAATTATTTTTTTAAAGAATATATTGAATACTGGTTTGACATCAAAGAAAAATCAAAACATAATGGTGATAAATTGATGGAAAGCATCGCTAAATTGATGCTTAATAGTTTATATGGAAAATATGGAACTAATATTGAACGTGAGAGTAATTATTGAGATAACAAAATAGGTGATTGAAAACCTTACATAACTAACAGTTTGGTTGATGGGGGTCTTTCATATTATCTACCGTTTGCAATTTTTACGACAGCGGAAGCAAGAATGGCGTTAGTTGATAGCATTGGTGATAGATCTTTAGCGGTTGCTGGTGGTGATACGGACAGTTTTTTTGTTATTCTACCAGATGGTTTTAAACCAATTGATTGGTTGATTGAAAAAGACAGAATGAAAATTGGAAAAGAAATTGATAATTTAGGTAAGGCAGATTGTGAAAATGGAAAGTTTACGACAAAAATTGGTTATGGTGTTGGTATGGATTTTGTTGGTCGACGGAGTAAACAATATGGTTTTTTTTGAAAAGGTAAGTTAACTAAATTTGCATATGCAGGAATAAAAACCAATGTAGGTGCTGAATTTAAAGAATATGATGAAAAAGGTTATGAAATTTATGATGAAAATTTTAAAAATGTTAAAGAGATATTGAAACCAGTTGATCTAATTTATGGGAAAGAAATACCTAATCAGTTAGAGGGAGTTAAAATTACTAATTTTGGTGTTTTATTATGTGATACAATAAAAGAGATAACCCCCATATGAAGTTTTGACAGTCGGATAGGTCAATTTCGGTATACTAAGGAGAGTTATGAAAATGATTTAAGAAAGGATGGTTGAAAGTAATGGATAGTGATTTTGTACTATTTTTAGTGTCAATTTTTTGTGTAATAATGTTTCCAATTTTGGTCGTACTAAGTCCGATTATTGTTGCAGTTTGGTGTTTAAATCGAATTGTAAGTAAAATAATTGAACTTGATTTAAAGGGGGTGATTTAATGAATGATATTAAGAATAATGTTGCTACTGACGGTAGTTCTAAACATAAAAATAAAAGTAAACCTAATTATATAATCAAAAAATATGGTTTCTTTTTGACTGTAAAAGTGACGATCAATAACACTACAGGCCGGGATAATTTACAAGGATATAAAGTAAAAAAGAAAGATTTGGATAAATAAAATGGGTAAAAGAAAATTAACGATTAGAGAAAAAATTAGTAAAGTTGAGGATGAAATTGATACTTTACAAGATTTAGTGGATAAAAAAGCACGTGAATTAGTATCTTTGATGGATGATGTGTTTGTATTATGTCAGCAAGTTTGTGATCTAAGTTATGAAATGTTAGAGGTCGAGAATGATGGGTAGACGAAAATTAGAGGAATGAGAAAAGAAACCAAAAAAAATGTATGTTTTAACTAAAGAACAGTTAAAAGAATACAGGATGAGGGTTAAAATTAGAAAAGAGGAGAAAGATAAAATGAGAAATGCAGAACAAAGAATTGAAAAATTATTAAAAGTTTTTACATTTGATGAAGTAAATCAGTTATTTCTAAAAAATGATGTGGATGATAAATTGGCTCATTCTAAAACAGATCTTATAAACAAAGTGAAAGGATGGGGTGAATAATGAATAATTATACTTTTTTGGAGTTAGCGGAAATTGCTGCTGACGTATCAATTATCACACCTTCACCTTTAAGTGAATACGTCAAAGTGGGGTACGCTGGTTTATACGGTACTGATAATTTTGATGAGGATGTGTGTCAAGGATTAATAATGGCAGTTTTAGATATGGGGTTGTGAATTGAAAATTTAACAATTATCAGCAAAAAAACAGATAAAAAATTGATTAAAACAAAGATGCTAACTGGTCTTTTTGTTGATGCATTATGAGAATTTCAAAGTAAGATGAAGTTCAATATGTATAATGAAAAATTGGATGATTTAAATAAAAAAATTAGTTTGATTAAAACATCATCTGAAAGTAATTCAACTAATAAATTTTATGAAAATAATAATATTAAAGATGCAGAAGGTAATTGAAATAGCCCTCAATTCTTGAATAGATCAGAAAATTCTGAAAACAACAGTAGTGGTGAAGGTAATTCTGAAACCACGGGTGAATTGGCTAAATATCTAAAAGATTTGCAAGAAGTTAATTCAGAAATTTTTGCTTTGAGAAAGAAAATTGTGATGAATGTTGTATCACTGTTGAGTTATCCATTTAATGATGATGGTGAGTACAACGATTACATCCCCAAATTTTGAAAATATGATTAACAAAAATATTGATTGATATTTTAAAGAAATTGGGAAATATCCTTCTGGGCGTTCGAAATTAGCGGTAGATTTTGATAAATTAGTTGAAACTGAGTTTAATTTTTTTCTGATAATCACTGAGCGTGAAGTACGAGTAAAAACTTACGGTGCAAAACAATTAGCGTTTAAAGATTGAAAAGAAAAACAGGATTTAAATACACTTTGACTGAGAACAAAAGTTGATGAAATTAGACCAGAGGAACTTCTTTTTTGGAAGGATGTTCCTGACGAAATAAAAAAAGAAGGGTTTAAGTTTGAAAGCCATATAGCATCCAATTTAGCAGGAGTTCCATTTATGAAAATGTCTCCTGTTGCCGTTTCAAGCAATCGCGGATCAAGAGGTTTAATAAAATATATATTTTACGATGAATTCAACATCGGAGTTGATGCTAAAAATTGAAAAGCAATTCAACCAAATTTCGAGGACATTTTACGGAGTGTTTCAAATCAAGAAACGGTGCGTGATTTAAAAGTGTTTTTGTTAGGAAACAATAAATCATTTAACAATCCTCTTTTAGTAAATTTAGGAATAAATTCAATTGACGAGGAAGTTAGTTGTGTATACACACAAGATGGTAAACCTCTTATATTAATTTTATTTCCAATAATTGACGAAAATGAAAGAAAAGATATTGAGGAGTTGAATGCTGATAACCCCGTTTTTCAATTTATGAAGGTTTCAGGTGGTGCTAAACACGCCTACTTTAATGAAAGTCAGTATGATGGTGTAAATGGAATTGTAAAAAGAGTTAGTGATTTTAACAGACTATTTAAACACCATCACAATCTTTTTAGAGTTGATGATGAAATATTATCAATGACTAATTTACCTAAAAATTATGACGATGAGGGTTATGAGTATCATTTATTTTGTCTTGATCTTTTAAAACCAAAGGGGTTAGACAACTTAAAAAAAATGGGGTTGTTTTCACCAAATAAAACACTTGAACCTAATGATAAATATTTGACAAAAGATATGAAAGAAAAGTTATTGATGTGTTTGTCTTTGGATAAAATTTCGTTTGAAGATATTCACACAAAAAATTTATTTTACAAATTATTGTAATTATAAAAAAAGGTGTATAATAATATTGTCAGCAGTTGCTCAGCTGACACAGACAACCTGAAGTCTTTAAAATAAGGCTATGATGGAGTAAATGAACGCCGTAAAATGTTTATTGTGTTTGTCAACTACACTAAATAAGTTGATGGTATTGGTGATATCAATAAGAATAGCATTCTCACCAGCAAGAAAAGCGTACCTAAATAACACTGTGGGACTTACACACAATAGCGAAAAGTAAGTGCGGAATGCTTTCTGTTAAAATTAAAGCGGTAAGGTGTAGGAGTACATCATTAGCGGGCGAGGATTGGGGCTACGCGAGATCATTTTAATTAACTAATAATTCCTTAATGGGTGTAATATACACCCTCTTATGAATGGATGAGGGAATACCTCAAAAGTTCACCAATTAAAAAACAGATAGGATCAAAAATATGGTTAAAATTGATACAAAATTAGTACATTACGAAATCGTTGAAAAAGACAAAAAAGGTAATTCAAGTATTAAAATTGTCTTTTTAGGGGGGTATAACGAAAATCCCTTTAGCATTACAAGTTTTGTAATTGCTAATAAAGAAAATTTAGAAAAAGCAGATGCTTTGAAACAGTCTGAGGAAATCATCAAGGTTGAATTAGATGAAAAAAATGTGGTGCAAGCATACAATCGCAAAAGCGGAGAGTATGTTTACAACGCTGATGGAAGTCCTGTTTACAATGGTAAATTGGACGCCATTAAAATTAGGGAAATTGGGTTTGAGACATATTCTCAACTGGAAAGTTCTCTAATGCAACTTGAAAAATTACGAAACAAAAAAAAGAAATAAGATCAAATAAAAATAGATAAATATCTATTTTTTTTGTTATAAGGAGAAAAATGAATAAAGAGGAAATTTTAGCCCTTTTAGATGAAAGGGATGTAGAAAAAGCAGAGGCTGCTAAAAAAGAGGCAGAGGAAGCAGAAAAGGAAAAGGAAAAATCTGCTACAGAAAAGTTAGCAGAATTAGAAAAAGAAAATGAAAAATTAAAAGGTGAACTTTCTGAGGCTCAAAAAGTTATTGAGACGAAAGAAACAAAGGTCAAAGTTGAAGCGAAAGGAGTGCTAATTAAATAATGGCAAACAGAAATAGAAATAGAAATAGAAATAGAAATATTTCTCAAACTGCAAAAAATACTGAAAAACCAGAAATTTTAACAGTTGATGTTGATAAAAACAACGAAGTTGAGTTGGATTTGTCTCCAGAAGTACCTACTGATGAAAATAAAGTAGTCGTGAATGAAAATGAATTAAACAAACAAAAAGAGAAAATTTTATCAAGATCAAAAGAACTTGAAGCGTTGTTAAAAGATATGGATGAGGATACTATTAATGCTGAATTAGAAAAATGAGGTGAAAAATATGGTCTTACATTAAAACAAATTGAAAAAGCAACAAACGTAATTAAATCTCAAATGGAAAATGCTGATGAACCAAATGTTAATTTGGGTGTTTCTGCTATCTTTCAATCATTGGGGTTATTACCAATTTCTCAATTGTTAAAAATGCAAGATAATAGTTATCCATTGGGTGATTTAATTCCTTTAGAAACCGTTAAAAATGGAACAGAATTATACTTTTATACAGATTTTACAGATGCTGACGATTTGAAAGCGTATGTTGTACCCGCTGGTGCCGATTATGTTAATAAGTTGTATAATGTAGAAACAGGGTTGACAACTGAGGAACAATACAGAACCACTGTTGACCTGCATAAAGGATTGTTAATTCCAATGATTGCATTAAATGATTTTACGAGCGTACCTTCAATTTTTATTGCATTGTATGAAAACGTTGCTTTTCAAGTAGCTCATCCAATGGCAAAGGTTTTGTATAAAATGCGTTTGCAAATTATTGCTGATCCATTCAATTACTTAAAAGCATTGGATTGAAATACAATCACACCTGATTTAACGATTAATGCAGCTGACGGTTATGATGTTTTAGAACAATTAAAAAATTTCACAGAAAGCTTGTCAACCGTGTCAAGAACGAATTCACCAGATAGATACAAAATTTTAGGATTTTCACAAAAATTAGAGGTGTCAATTAACGCCAAAAATACATCAATGATTTTACCAATTGATCTAAAGAATTATTTAGGAGTTAAATTAAGAAGCGGTGCTTTTAACAAAGAGGAACTTGATTTAATGCCTGCTTTTAGAGCGATGGATTATAACAAGACGTTCGTTGAATACGGATTACAATCTAATGTTAAAGGAAGTGCTAATAAATGTAGAGTGTTTATTGTCCCAAAAGGAGCAGCAAAAATCATTCAGCATTATAAAGGAACAAGATCTCAACCATTGTTAACGATGCACGATGTAGTTCACGCTTATCAAAGAATTGGGCGATCAATTGATAAATTAAAACCAATCTATATGGTCGATATTAATATCACAAATGTAGAATAAAATAGCATATGCTATTTTTTTGTGTATAATATTATTGTGTAGGAATTATAGTAATACACGAAGGAGTTAAAATATGTTTAAATGAATTGATTTTTTAGACAACAATAAAGGTAATTCAAAAGATAAATACACTTGTGAATGCGGAAACACTGATAAGGTGTTTATGTTCAACTTAGATGATGAAATTCACGTGATGTGCGAAAAACATTTTTTAGAGGTGTTGAATAATGAAAACAACAGATAGAGTATTAGAGGTATTTTTTGATACCGATGAATTTTGATCTGATTACAGAAACAAAATGTATTGAGACGAATTAGCACCTCAACAAAAAAAGATAGAACTTAGATTATGATTAGAGGGTTTAAAATGAGATTAGATTTTCCTCACTATTGCGATCATTGTTGAAAATACATTAATGATATGGATGATTGAATTAATGAAGGACACGACTGAAATGGGTGTAGATTATAATGCATAAAAATTACAAATGATTACAAATAAATGACGACATTTACGACGAATTAATTTGCATAAAAAAAGCAGACCATTGCAAAACAATGAATGAAGTATGTGATTTATTATTACAAAGAAATTACGAATACTTCAAGATAAAAAAATTAACAGGTGAGGTAAAAGAAAAAATGCGAGAACTTAGCGATGAAAGACAATTACTAATTGAATTAGAAAATTTTATGTACTTAGTCAAAGACACAATTGACAATATTTTAATATGAATGAATAATATGGAAAAATATACAGATAAATTAACAAAATCTATAAATGAATTGGCAGAGATCATTAACGAAAGGGTGGATAAATAATGAACTTATTTAAATCAAAAGCAAACATTGATGCTAATAACGGGGTTGAATTGCACGATGTTGATACATATAATACAAACGGTTCAACAAGTTATGAATATGAGGGATATTTACCTCATATTGACGACAATCAATTAAATTACCTATTTCCGAAAGGAAGCAAAGCAAATGCAGTAGATTTGGACGAAGGATCAAGTAAAAGACTTTATCAAATTTATCAAAAAATCAGAGAAAGCATCTTATTGATGAAATCTCAATTCAATTGAAGCGGTTTACCAAAAGAGTTAACCGCTCTTTGTTTAGAGGAGAAAGTGTTATCCAACGGAAAAGTGGCTTTAATTAAAGTCGGTGGCAATTTTTATGCTTGTAATTATATTGTTAAAAAAAAGAATATTTACGATTATCCTATCGAAATTGAGATCAACGAACCTGAAATGTTAATTAATAAGAGTATACAGACAATCTTTGTAGTGCTTTCAAATGATGGAACTGGTAGTGATGCCTATCAATTTTTAGCACCAGAGGTCAATCCATTGATTGATACAAAAATTATGCTTGCAAGAAACCCCTTCGACAGTCGTCCACAAGGTTTTTTTCCAGTTAAAGAAAGAAATAATAATACGGTAAAAAACGCTGTTAAACATTTTGGTCGTGGTAAATCACCCTACAACACAATTATCGTTGAGGATGGTGGTGAAATGTTTAAAAAAGATGGTTCAGCGTCTAACAGTGTGGTTATGGATAAATCCGGAAGCATTTTTATTGATGGAACATTGAAAAATAATGCACCAGAACTTTTGCAGGTAGCACAATACTGAGAAAATGAATGAAAAAAGAAAATTGGGTTGTCAATCAGTTCAAGCAAAAACAGCGAGAGAACAATCCAATCTCAATTAGGGTCAGAACAATCATTACCACAACAACATTTGGAAACACGATTAAAGTATCGTGAGGAGTTTTGTGAAAAAATGAAAGAAGTTTTTGGGGTAGATTGATCTGTTGAAATTAATGAGATTGAAAACTCATTAGTAGATAATCTTCAAGAAACTGAGATCAGCAATACAAAGGAAAAAAATAATGAAAATTAGGTTAGCAACAAAAAATAGCGTCTGGAAAATCGTACAAAATCCACTAAAAAACAACTATTATACAGACATTATGGATTTCGAAAACGATGAAGCACGCGGAGAGTTTTTAAACAAATACCAGTTTAATGGTGAGAATGATTTACCGTGAGACGATTTAGATGCATACATTGACACAATCGTAAAATGGAGAGATGAACTCCATTTTAGTTTTACAATAGATCAATCAGAAGTACCGTTTACACGCACAGAAGCGTTGCGTAAAGACTTCTGTATTATCTACGATGATAACGATAAAATCTATCGTTTTTGTACGCTACAAGCCTCTTTTTCAAGAAACGAATGACAATCCACAAAACTTGAATATCAAGGTGAAATGGACGTTTTTTTCACGTATGGAATTAGAAATATTTGGAAAGAAAATGCAGAAATTCAATTAGAAAGAGCAATTCCTGTCAAACAATGAGACGATACGCTTACTTTTCCACTGGTAAATATTACCAGTGAATTACAGTTTAAAGAACCATTTTCGCTGGAAAATGCAAAATTACCAATACGGATCTCAAAAAACGTTGGAGTACCATCGATAGAAGTTTATATCGTTTTTGTAAAACCTCAACCAAGGGATCTAAACTTGTTTTTAACATATGGTAATGATACCAATGCATTCAAAAAACAAACAAGAGTTAGAGACACGATTGCTGTATACTCACAAAATGTTGCAAATGGGGTAGCAAACGTGTATTATATTTTAGACTACAAAGATGCTTCAAGGGTAGTCTACCATAATTATCGAACATATGCTGGTGTCGTTGTATATGAGAAGGATCAGATGGTTGCGGTAAACGCGGAGACAACCACGACAGGACAGATTTACAAAAAAGACGAACAAATCAATCAAATTTTCATTCCAAAAGACTTTGCATTCTTTGAAACAGATTTTTGGAGTTCACCTGATATTGTTAAAATATTACCTGCAAGAATGTCTAATAATACTCTGAATTTTTGTAGAAAGGCAGATTTTTTCCAAATTAACGTAGGGGATTTGATAGAACCATATAATCACGCAACAGTCATTAAAGATGGTGGTTCAGATAATTGGGCTTTTCAAAACGCTTTAGGGTTAACGATGTATGTACCTCCCGTTAACAACTACTTTGTTTACGAGTACAATGGTAGTGTATCATTGACAATTCCTACTGTTAATTCAGGAGACTTATATGATAAAAGTCAATATGCAAAAATTTCATATAGCGACAACTACTCTATGACATTAACAGCCCCTAACAAATCAACTATGATTATTTTTCCTGAACTTATAAACGCTCAAAACAGAACACTTGCTTTTAGACAAACCAATTTATCTACATATGAAGGAATTTATGCGCTGACTGTTATAACTAATACTAATGTAAATAATGTTTATTCGAATGGTAATACACGAAATAATTACGCGTTAGAGTGAGTATCTACTGTTGAATTAGAAAGCAACAAAAATACTTTCATCGAATACGCATCAAACAATAATCAATCAATTAATACAAACGCACGCCTTGAACGCAAAGAGAGAACGTTATCAATTGTAAATGGTGCTTTGAATATAGCGTCAGGTGCAGCAAACGCAGTCTCAGGGGCATTTTTAGGAAAATTTGGTCTTGCTGGAACAGATTTTAAAGATCCTAAAACAAGTGAGTTTATAGGGCACGGAATGACTTTACAGGACAATTTGAATGTTTCAAAAGGAGCAAGTGAAATTGGTGGATCTATAGAACAAATAGGACGCGGAATTACTAATATTATGAATGCCGCAAATCAAATTCAAAGGACTACTGCAACGCTTGCAGATGCATCCTCTGGAAAAAACCAGTCAACATATACAGGTACCTTATATACTTACTTATTAGCCTTAGATGGTTCACCTGAAGGTATGACATTTACAGAATGGAAACCACCAGAATTCTTACTTGAAATGGCTGGAAACTTCTACCATCGCTATGGGTATTCATTCAACGGGTTGCTAAAAAAACCAATAGAATATTTATCTAACGGACGCATATTTGACTACCTACAAGCAGAGTTTACATCTGTTTATAGCGGACTAAGCGAAAATCTATCTCCTCAAGAAGCAAAGATTGCCGCCGAAAGCATCAGTTATGGCGTAAGGATCTGACACTACAACGATCACTTCACCACTGTTGGAGACTACTCTAAACGAAACATTCAACGTTAGACTTTCTAAGAGACTTTCTATGGATGGAACTCACCTAACTAAAAGTAAGTGCTAACTAAAAGTAAGTGCTAACTAAAAGTAAGTGCTAACTAAAAGTAAGTGCTAACTAAAAGTAAGTGCTAACTAAAAGTAAGTGCTAACTAAAAGTAAGTGCTAA
>Ga0157366_1000799_pt1 | contig 13403 bp, 12 predicted proteins | sample AttbisABBM1_FD_113149 | JGI IMG/M metagenome (GOLD analysis project Ga0157366, IMG submission 113149) | Fungus gardens microbial communities from leaf cutter ant in Botucatu, State of São Paulo, Brazil - Atta bisphaerica ABBM1 | ecosystem: Host-associated > Fungi > Mycelium > Unclassified ...
AGTGATGTCATGTTAACCCTAACCCTAGGTCCCCAAAAATAAAAATAAAAGAAACAGAAATAACAAATAAGAAAAGAAAAATAAAATAGTTAGAGTCCACCATCTTGAACTCTGACATAACCCCCCCTTCAAGATTTCTCCTCTGGAGAAACTGACTTCCATTTTCACTAGTTTCTCTCCAACTTCCTCAAATATTCCTCTTCAAACTTTCCATTGTTTAGTTGTAATATGTACACAGACCACAGTCTGTAGTATATAAGGTAGACTATTTTGTACTCAATCAAGTTCTGAACTTTTTATGTTATTCAATGTAAAAGTTATCTTTTGTTTTTACTTAAGGACTTAAGTTATAATAATCTATTTCAGAACCTTTTATGTTCTTTTCTAAGTTACATAATTATGTGACTTTGACTTTTGTGACCATCTTGTAATAGGTATCATACTTTGTGACTTATATCACCTTTATGTCAAGAATACAAGAAGTGGACTTAACTTTTCTTATTTTCTTTTCTTATTTTTATTTTTTTTTCGATTTATTTTCCTTTATTCTATTTTTAGAACTAGGGTTAGAGTGACAAGATCACACTGTCATACAGCAGGTCACATCAGGTGACATGGTCACAAGTCACATGACACATGGAAGGATATAGAACATTCTGAAAGAGATAATGTCATACAATATGTGATATACATATTGACCTTAAGGCATATACATGGTCATTTAGGGTAGGCTAGAAATAACTTGCATGGACTATTAGGTATTAGTATATAAGATAGACAATCTTGTACAGAGTTCTCTATTAAGTTCTTTCTTTTACTTGACCAACTCTAAGGTCTTGTAATTGTAACACTTTATATGTGATATCATATCATTCTTTTTTTAAAAAAATCAACAATTTATTATATGGAATATGCTAATAGACTATGTATAATAGCTATATAAAGTAACTATTTAAATATAAAAGAAGAAAAGAGAACAGGAAAAGAAATAGAAAATCAGAGATATAAAATTATAAACAGAGGTGCAAAATAATATAAAAAACAGCAAATACTATATAATGTCTTCTTAAAAGCAGAATATGCCAGGATCAAACTCAAGGAATATGTTAACATCTTTGAAAGACTCTTGCTTTAAGTTTTATGACTTCTTATATTCACAGTTATGTAAAATATGTAATCTTGTCTTAATTGGAGAATTACTGTATATCATATATTAAGTCCACTTATTCCAAAAATTTGTGGTGATAATGCAACAATTTAGATATCTAGTCTTCTATAATGGAAATACTCCTATATAATTTGGCCTTCTATGGCAGCATTTCTCTATACAACCCCTTTCAGTATTTCATCACTAAAACCTCTACTTAGAACAATATACTAAAACCTTTCAGTATCTCCTATAAATCTAACTTATATATAAGACTAGTAGTTATACTATAATTTACTAGTCTGATAATCAATGAAGATCAACTTCTATTGAACTTGATCTCTGGTATTCAATAGTGATATACCAATATCAGTACTCATCCTCACTTTGGACTTTGTCCAATTCTCTGAAATTGTGACTACATAACAGACAGATAATGCAGTACATAAGCTGAAACCAAGGTCATTCTGACAAGTTCACATCATCAAGCTTCTAGCACAGAGTTTTGCATACTCTATGCATTCCTAAGCCAACTCTATGGACTTTTACTCTTTAGTATGAACCACATCTGACATCACATAGGTATACAATTGATAAATTTAGAAAAAACCTTTGTCTATATTTACTAATAGATGTATGTTTGGTGATCAGTCTAGTGATGTTATCATATTACACTCTCTTGTCTAAGTCCAAGATAAAGAAAAAGAAAAAGAAACTCAAAAATAAAATAAAGGAAAATGAGAAAAATAAAAGAAAAGAAAAATAAAACCAAGTCTAATATTTACAACTCTAATATTATGTACATTTACATCTATCCTATTCTAAAATATGACTATAATATTCTAGAACCTTTTACAATATTCTACTTAGTCACATGATCATGTGACTGTGACTATGATAGATATAATATCTCATACTTCTGTTATACTTTATGATATTGTGACTATTATATGTAATATCACATCCTCTTAGCTAAGTCTATATAAGGAAAGTGGAAAAACTAAACTGTAAAGAAAACTGTGAATGGAGAATAAATGAGAAAATGAGAAAACAAAACAACTAAGTCCTCTTCTAACACATCACATGATCATATGTACCACTCCCTGTGGACATGTTCTTGACTCTTAGTCATTTACAGTTGTTCATAGTTCACTGGGTGACTCCTGAGTTATCCCTAAGGCTACTGGGATCCCTTATTCATCACCTGTGCTCTGTTATAACAATTTACTGAGGTTTATACTCTAAAGAAAAAACAAAATGCTATCTAAAAGCACAAATAGCAAGCTAGAACTAGCATGAGTCATGCGTGGTGAACCGTAACACGCTTCAAGCGTGGTCAAGGTAGAAAGATTTGGGATTGATCACCCATCGATAAGATAAGTATAAAAGAATGGACTCCTCATATCGGCGACTCCACGTTGCTAAAAGGCTCCTTTCAGGTTAAGACTTCTTTCATACTCTCATGTCTGGCTCTGTGACTGTCTTCTATGGTGCCGTTGTTACTCCTGTCGATTCACGGACGTGGAAAGCCTTGCCCATGTGTTTAATGGGGGTCGGTTCGACTGGGAATATCGACTGGATGCTGGACTATGTTGAAGAGGATAAGCTGGAAGAGACACTCAGCCGGAAGGACCTCGTTACCAGTCAAGTAGTATATTTGAAGGATGGCGAGCTTATCGTTCCTGGCTTTATTGACACTCATACGGTATGTGTGTATACCTGGAACTCTATGCCGGGTTCCCTGCTGATAGCAACGACACCAGCATGCTTGTCAATTTCCTAATCTTGGAAAGTGTGTTTCTTAGTACTTGGCCCCTCGTTGTCTTGCTGACCATAGACCGAAGAGGTGGTCAATATGAGCTACTGGACTGGTTGAGTAATGTCACCTTTCCCAAGGAAGCGGAATTCGCGGACTTAGATTTCGCGAAGGAGGTGTATTATGATGTTGTACGGCGGTCACTGGACTGTGGAGTACGTGGCCTCAATCTTAAGATGACTCCCGACCTTAACTTTCCTTCAGACAACGACTTCGTGTTACTATTCTACTCTCCACCTGGAAGCTAGCAAGATACTCGCAGACGCTGTAAACCAACTAGGTAAAGAACCTTCGTGCCTACCCTACTTATCATCCAACTCTGGACTCTGATAACATGACGTTATTTTCAGGTCAGCGAGCATTTATTGGGGTACGTCATTCATTTCGTATATCATTGTGATTGTCGTTCTTTCTCATCGCGTCAAATCGTAGAAATGCAACATGGATAGAAAAGGAGAATGTTCGGAATACTACATAGAAGAGAATGCGGTGAAGTCTCTAGAAGATACTTCATCACTTATTTCGTATATCTGTTCGCTCACCTCTGTCTCAAGTCATGCAAACACTGGAACCATGCCAGAACCACTCGTGCAACCTATTTTAACTCCTCGTTTTGCTATCTCTTGCACAAGCGAGTGTCTCCATGGAGTTTGTGAGCTTGCAGACCGATGGGATCGACAAAGCAGGCATTCTCATGAACCCAGGATGCGAATACAGACTCACATATCGGAGAACCAGGCAGAAGTTGAACATACCCTCGATCTATACCCTGATGCAGACTCTTATGCCCAAGTGTATGATTTACATGGATTACTTAGAAGTACCACCATCTTAGCACATGCGGTTTACCTATCGGACAATGAAATTCGACTCATCAAGGAGCGGAAAGCAGGCATCAGCCACTGTCCTACGAGTAACTTTAATTTGAGGAGTGGTGTTGCTCCAATAGGAAGGTACCTTGATGAGGGTTTGAAAGTATGTTTAACAGGAGCCCATTGTCAACTTTACCTCATGTTCGACCCAGGTTGGACTCGGTACAGATGTATCGGGTGGGTTTTCTGTGTCAATCTTGGATGCGATTCGAGATGCATCAATAGCATCCAAAGTCATCGCCTTGAATAATCCTGTACCTCAGACAGTCCCGAATTCTGCTGGGACAGTTAACAATCAACTAGCCCCATTGCCCCTCGCACAACCTCCCGAACGCACTGGATGCGCTCCAGTCACCTATTTCGCCAACCAACAACTCCCTATGGAGACGTTATTTTATCTGGCCACGCTCGGAGGAGCGCAAGTCTGTAATCTCTGTGAGAAAACTGGTTCATTATCTTCTGGAAAGAGCTTTGATGCTCTTCTGGTTAATGTTCTGGATGATACGGGTGCTCTCGGGCTTTGGGGAAAGGAAGCCAAATCGAGTGGTGATTTAGAGGCAAAGAGAAAAAAGCTTGAGGAAAACTTAGAGAGGTTTTTGTTCTGCGGTGATGATCGAAATATCCAGAAAGTCTTTGTTCAGGGACGTCTCGTTGGAGGCAAATCATTCCACCAATCCGCAATCCGTTAATTAGAGTCACCAGAGTGTCATGTCATGTAATGGTATTACATAAGTAGATCAAATGATTCGCGGCAGTCATAGATCCATCGTAGTTATTTGCGTATATTGATAGGGCATGGTACTTGAGCCACCTGTGCCACACCTTCAAATCCGTAACCTTCAAATATCGAACCATGACCCCATATTCAGCTCGCCACACTGATCGACAGGCAAGGGTTCGGCCCGCCTTCAGCATAGAAACAGCGCCTAGCGAACGAGTATCCAACGATGCCCCCAAGCGCCGCAGGATTGAGAAGAAATCATCTACAGAAACCTCAGGATGTGTGTCTAAGCCTGTGGAATTCTCCAGAGACCTCAATGAAGGGTCCCAATCCGCAAAATTGGATAAACGCGTTAAAGGACGACGTGGTCTCTTGAAATTCATAACCCAGGTCCCTCTCGATATTCTACACGAGGTCTTTAGTGAGCTTGAGCCACTTGATCTCCTGCGCCTATCTTGGTCAAGCAAAAACCTCAACTTGATCATCATGGAAAAAAATGCTCGGTATCTATGGGAAGAGGTGTGCTACTATCTCTCTATCTCTTAATCCGTTTATTGTGATCCACCTTGCCTTGAGTAGGCATTTGAAAGGTTATACAAATCGGAGAAACCTCCGCCGCGTTGCCCTGACGGTCTGAATCTAGCACAATACACCAAGTTCTTATTCCAGAAGGACTGTATGGTACGTTATATTTTTTTTCCTTTGTGCTGGCTTCTGGGAAAATAGGAAAATTTCCTCAGTTATGTGGCTCTATCTATGGTTATCATGCATCGTGGCCGCTACGTCTCCGGGCTTGTTTGAAGTGTATTTCTGAGTCTGGACGGTGCGCCTTTTTTAGTCTATCCCGGGCTTGAGAATCAAATCATCTGTCAAAGATTCCATGTCACTGATAGTGATATGAATTACTGTCCCTGGGTTCTCAAGATATCTGCCAGTGAGTATCGATTAACTTTTCCCCTTCTTTCAAGCCGACTCTTGGGTGCAGGGAAACAAGAATTCTGCCTGATTGAAGATTGGGTGGAGTATACCGGGGCACATTGTTCGCCTGAACGGCGGGAGGAAATGTTAGAACGGGTGTGTCTTATGGAAAAATGTAAATACAGTTCTGCTATTTTGATCCTCTTTGACAATCCTCGCTTTAAAAGACGTGAACCAATTCAAGGACTGGGAAGCCAGCCGACATCAAGACCGCCAAGCAAGCCTTGAACAAATACGGTCACAACGACAAGCTCAGTACGTTGGTTTTCTGTTTTAGGAAGGGACTAATGGTTCAAATCCTGTAGAATTTTATTAAAGTTAGCCGAACTTGGTAAGAAAGTAACGTCCTGAGAGACTAGGTATACGTATAGCTGAAAGTCGTTGCTAGGTTGGCCCAAGCCTCGGGTTGAGGAGATCACCCACAATCTAATCAGCTACAAGCTGCCGGGTTTCGGAAAGTCGAAGAAACTCAGTGATCGTGGTAAATAACTCCTCGTTCAAGAATATTTTGAAATTGACGCAGCGATAGAATGGAATGAGCTACGGCCTGAACTATTAGAGCACCTTGAGAAGCTTGAGAGTATATATCTCGATGAGAAAATCGAGGAGAAACTACGTGAGCGTTGGCTGTCATTCAAAATTCAATTTGAAGAGTGGTACAGGACTCAAAATGGGGATTTGTACTGGAAACCATGCGTCGTCGATATAGCCATAGTTGATCCTTTCGAATCTATGATTTTCGAGTCGAGCATTGAAGGTCTTATGTTCAGTATCCACGAGATTGACCGTGTCGCGAGGAACTGGATGTATTCGCGGAGCGAATTCTTGATCAGTCTGCTACCTGAAGACGTGCGAGGCTCTGTCGTTACCGAGTTTACAAATGGCAACCCCGTTATGCGACTGCTACCGCATCTTGCCTGTCTGCTCTTCAGAAAGCCAGAAGGTTACTGTTCCTCAGCGACTGTTGCTGACATCTGCACGCTCTCCGACATCTGCAGCCACCGTGTCTCTTTTGAACGTAATTCTCAAATGGAGGGCAATGAGATTCGCCATAGGATCCGATCACTTTATGGACTTCGACCATGGTATTGGGATTCTCAAACGCTGGAGTTTAATTACAAGGCATACATCATCGCCAGAAACGTCCTCCAACATGTATTGGGCCTGGATCCACTGAAAACTACTCTGGCTGACATAGGGAAAAGTCGCTTGAGATTCCGATGCACCCAGTGTCCCAGGTATTCATCTTGCTTCGGAACTCTGAAAGATTGGCTAGGGATTGTATGTCCTTTTTTCGGTCGGCTGGGCCATATATTTTTATTGTTCTGCTGCAGATCGATCACGAAATGTACTATGAAGGAAATATTTCTATGACACTGAGATGGGAAACCTGGATTATAATACCTTAGGAAACTCAGTTCGATCATGATTTATTGTTGAATTTACTTTATTTGCTGCCTTGATGATGGCTATAATGTATGTATGTCGTGCATCGAGTCTAAACGACTATGCCTTCAATTTTAAAGCAAATAGTGCACTCGGTCGTCCCAAAATGTGGAGTCGACTGAGATTCGAACTACGAGGATATAATATACCAGAGCAAACAGAAATAACTTGTGACGTCACGAGTGTGACTTAAAACACGTTCCACATGTTATTGCAAGAACATTTCCTTCCTCCTGCACGGACCGACTCTCTGTGGGCTTGTTCAGTACAGTGAAAATGGTCATTTGAACGGTGGACTTGATCGCATGACTGTGGAAGCATACAGGGCAACCTAGCCCCACAGATCACTAAATGTCACTTTAAATGTATCTTGAACAGTGGAACCGCACAATGTGACAGTCACTGGCGACAGTGAAGATCATGGACTCGTGAATAAGCGCTAATCTCGCTCCTTCCCCTCAAGGCTTCCTCCCGAACGGCGTCCCAAAGTCAGCACATGTTGTCTATCGCCTACGATCATGACAAGAGCGTGACTAGCTGCTCTAAACGGCGGAAATTCGAGATAGCGACTTCAGAAGGCCTAACGAATGCGGCACAAATGGATCGTGGTCGTATCAGAGGGCGAAGAGGCCACTTGAAGTTAATGACTGAAATGCCATTCGATGTTCTCCATGAGATATTTGGGCAGCTGGATCCCATTGACCTCCTTCACCTGTCTTGGTCAACGAGGACTCTGAATTCAATCCTAATGTTAAGGAGTGGCAGATTTCTATGGATCAATGTACATCGGCCCAATTTTCAGGTTGCGAATTACTGACTGGCACTTTCTAATGCAGGCTTTTGCAAGGCTATACGGATCTGCCAATCCTCCTCCAATGTGTCCTGTGGACCTTAATCTCGCCCAGTATACCTTTTTCCTGTTTGGAAAACGTTGCATGGTATGAGGCGCGTTTCCGGCTATGATCAGATCTCATACAGTTTATAGTTATGTGAAGTTCACCTTGGAAATCATCGTTCATGGTCAATGAGGCTTCGGATTTGCCGTCATTGCCTATATACAGAGAAGTCTGCATTTTGTCTTGTTGCAATCAATTCATGGCATGATACATCAACTCTAGATTCGTACGTGCATCCAAATTTGAAGGCCCTACTGAGCACCCCTGGTGGGGCCTTGCTCATATCTCAACTCGTGCGTTTTGCAAGAAATATTACGTCTGTTGGTATCAATCACATGTAAAGCCCGTGGCGTATTTTTCTTCAAGGCAGAATATGATAATGTTCGAGAAAAAATTGAAACGATGGATCGAGAGCGTCTACTTCTCCGACAAGAGGAATGGAAACAAATGTGTAACTCTGAGAAAGAGGTAGACCAGCTATTCGTTCAGAATATAAGATGATGTTTCACGCTCAGTTCTTCTCAGGCCGAAACGGCTTACCAGACTTGGCTTCAAAACAAACGCCAGGAGAGGAAAGACGAGATTTGCTTGATAAGACAGCAGAGACAGGAAGCGTATGTTGCACAGCGATCAAAACTGATATCTGGCTGATTCCCGTCTAGTATTCTCCAGAAGCTCAATGATTTAGGTACTTCTTTTACGAATGCTTTTGCCTCGCAGTCCAGTTTACTCATCCGTCCAAAGGCTGGAAAGATTCGGAGATCTGTTCATATGCACTTGCCGACCTAGCGGAATACTCGAAGCCGAGACCGTTGACGCAAAAAGGTGACGATTTACCCGAGACGAACTGAACATGGGGCTCATACGACTCTCCAAATGTCCAGGGTGGATAGCCTTGCAACCTATTCTTATCGAGCGGCTGGAGAATGTTGAGTTGGTTTTTCAGCAAAGCCGTCACAGGGCTGAGATCTTATTCCGACTTGAGGTTCTACAAGACAGGATTGACTGTACCTGCATACTTCTCCAGCTTGATGACGATGAACGCCCGTTCGCAGAGGATATCGCAGTCATCGAACCTTTCAGATCCACAATATTCCTAGATACACACAGCGAGCCTGAATGCTTGTTCATGAGTGATTCAGAATTTACCGAGATTGTGATGAACTGGCATCGCGAACGCAAAGAATATATCCTGTCCTTGCTACCCAGAGAGCTTACCGAGGATATTGAAGGAAATCCAGTTCATGATCCCCTGTCCTTGGAAGTTGCGTACTTTTGTGGAAATGGTGAACCTACGATACAGTACTACTATCAGGCCATCTGTCGTTCCAGGAAAGACTCTGGCGTGATTCCGAGCAATGCGCCGAAAGAAATCTCGCTTCTGGGCCCGAAGGAATTCCGGCGACCTTGGCACTGGGATCGAAACAGGTGGACCTTCGACTCGGATAGATATGTTGCCGCGACAATCATGATGACATATCTTGGAATGGATCCCAGGTCAACCAGACCGGAGGATTTTCTACTGCACTGCAATCATGTTCGACTTCAGTGTACTCAGTGTGAAGAGAGAGGTTTACACAATTGTTGGTCGGCGGTCAGTGCAAAAGCATATCTTATCTACGAAGGCACCTAAATGATTGTTCTGCAGATACAGCATGAGTTGCAATACCACAGAGATAATGCAATCCTACCTGGAGGACTGAAGTGGCGGATTGACTGTCAGTGTTAGAAGGGATTAGGACAATTGACATTTCACTCTCATTTTGTATAATATTTCTTGTTCCTCAGGGCCTCCAAGTATTTTAATCCTGGACTTTGGATAGGATTTGTCCCCGCCTTAGCGGTCATGGTCAGAGATAGACGAAAAAGGTCATAATCTTGTTAAGTTACCGATATGTTGACCGGTTGTTAATGCTCCTTGGATCCATTTCCCTCGCATGTCTTGTCCTTCTCGTCAATGGAGTCCGTCCGCAACAAGTAACATTTAGATTACAACATGAACTCACTCTTGAGAAGCCTTGGAACCTTAAAGATGTCAGATTCTCTTCAGGAACCCTGCGACCACTCCGGCCCAATCATATAGCACTCAGAACAAGGCCAACGACTGTGTACCGCCCACGCTCGTTGGAGGCGTCTAAGGATGCACGTATGCGCTCCATACACATGAGCCAAAGTCCCATAAACCCCATAGAGTGGGAGGTGAAAGAAGTATGGGGACCTGACTTTGAAAACCGGGATACACTCGCGCAGTTGGCCCGGATGTCTGGAGATGCCTATGCTCTACCTGGAAAATCGAACTGGTATGAAGTAGATCGTGTATGGAACCGAGTGAATGCATCCTCTTCTCGCTTTCTTCTCCGATAATCTTATCTGCAATATAGAGCTTCCCTTTCGGCTGGCAGGATATCAATGACGGTTTCAGAGGACATGTTTTTTTATCAGAAGATAATTCAACTATCGTATTATCTATCAAAGGAACTACGCTGAACGGACCCACTTCAAGAAAGGATCGATTCAACGACAATCTGTTTGTGCAACTCGGCCTTTTGGGCGGTCTTCTAATTGTTAACATATCCTCCAGCTTATTTTCCTGTTGTTGTGCCCATATATTTCCTTCTTGGATGATACAGCAGGTCTGCAAATGCTATAGTGGCCACAATAAATGTGACAGCACCTGCCTCTCCGAAGCCCTGACCGACGATAGTTTATTCTACTCTATTGGCACCGTAGGTCTTCACAATGTATTGAAAGGGCGGATTCATCGAGCATGTTGACAATTTAGAAACTAGTGGATGACCTCACTGCAATTTATCCAGGTGCCAATATATGGCTCACAGGTCACTCTCTCGGCGGCGCTCTTGCCTCACTCCTGAGTGCAACTTTTGGCTTCCCCGCTGTCGCATTTGAATCCCCAGGAGAAAGAATTGTCGCAAGTCGTTTGCATCTTCCACTTCCACCTTCTCCACTACCAATAACATCTCACAGCACTGTCAGCTTGAGGGATGAGCCTATCGATTTGGCATACTCACACCTCCCAATAACCCATGTTTACCATACCGCCGATCCAATCCCTCAAGGTGGGTGCACTGGACTTTTCTCACTATGTGTACAAGCCGGCTTCGCTCTCGAAACGAAATGTCACATGGGTCAGAGTATCATTTTTGATACCGTAAGAAAGCTTAGCTGGGGCGTTGACGTGAGGATGCATGTGATTAGAGTCATAATAACCCGTTTATTGGAGGACAAAACGATTGACTGGGGTGATGATGATGATAGCATTGATGATGAACGTAGTTGGTGGTTTATATTCAAGGAGCAGACGTGGTGGAAGCAGACACAGGGTATCAAGGCCTTTTCAACAGAAAAGAGGCGAAGAGATGTGCCGAAAGCAACAGTGGAAGAGGATTGTGTGGTACGTAATGTCAACTTTTGTGCAGTATATAATCATGATGACACTGGATCTTTTATTGAAGGACTGTTATAAATGGGAATTTGGCGACTTTAATTAACATCAGGTCTGATGACAGTACACATAATGACTTGGCTTGCTCATGTTCATCAGTGCTCTGGTAGCTTACTTCTCGAAATCATTATTAATTCCTGAAGAATAAATTGACTTTTGATTAGTGGTCTACCTGAATACAGCTTAACATAACTTGTAAATTATTTCAGTGTTTTTCAAGTAGTTGTTTCATCAAGTGCCGCTAAGTCTTGACAAGCTTTGTTAGGGCTATTGGGAGGAAGTGCAGAGGGCTTCAGGGCTCCAAGGAATCCTAAGTTATTATTCTGCCACATTAAATCCATGACTTACCTTCAAAGAATCCTGAGAGAACAGAATGGAGTTCCTGGAGGTGATAACTACTTCTATATACCCTATCTGCCTACATTCCCATCTGTTGGATCAAGCTTATATGAGTAGAATGATAGTGTCAATATGGCCAGGGATATTGGGAATAGAGGGGCCAGCTAGAGAATGGAGAGCAGAGTTTGAAAGTGGAGTGGAGTTCAAGAGTGGTATAAAGTTTGAAAGCAGAGCAGAGTTCAAGAGAGTTTGTGAGTAGAGTAGAGTTTGGAAATTGCATGGAATTTGGTATTGGTCTCCTTACAAACTTGAGAAACAAAAATGTATGTGTGTTGGAAGGAAAAATTACTTAATATTTTTACTATAAAATTTATCATCCAAGTATACTCTGTAAGTTATAAGTATCCAGGAACTTGTTAGAATGACTAGGCAGAAGTACAGAAGACTGTCAGAAGACTGTTATGAGCTGTCTGAACCGTAACTAAATATTTATTTTATTTTACTATTATTTCTCTTTTTTGGATATATTAAGTAGAATATCACTGTAAAGAGACCCACCACTTTGTTTGAACTTCAGTCTCAAAACTTCAGTCTCAAACACTACCGATAGTTGTTGCCAAGCCTATAGTCTCTTCTCTTCCTTGCTCACAAGCCTTGAACATCACCAATAACATATAGAGTTTGCTAAGTCAACATTGTCACTCCAGCACCAGAACTTCTTTAGGTACTATCTTCAAACCAATTGCAATTTCCTCTCTCTGACTATGTCAGGCATAGTTCACACTAGAGGTGAAAGTCTGCAAGATTGGCTCATAGATGTGCAGACTTGTAGAACAACCTTGGCTTCAGTTTATATGCTGTGCTATCTGTCTGCTGTGTGGTCACAACTTTAGATAAGAGAGAGAAGTCTGAGATGGTAGTGAATACTGATTAGTGTGTTACCATTGAATACTGGAGATTGAGTTCAATAAGAGTTATCTTCAACAATTATCAGACTAGTGAATTACAATGTGACTACTAGTCTTATATACAAGTATATAATATAAGAGATGCTCAGGGTTTCAGTGGTAGAACACTAACAGAAGTATAACTCTACTATGAAAGACCAAGTTGGATAGGAGTACTCCCATTATGGAAGATGGAATACCTGGATTGTTGCATCACTGCCATATAGACATGTTGTAGGGAAGATAGGCTTGTTGTCAAGAACAAAAAGTATGGACTTAGTTTTTCTCATTTTCTTTTTTATTTTCTCTTCTTTTCAATTTATTTTCGTATTTTTCTATTTATAGAACTTAGGGTTAGGGTTAGTCATATGACACAAGAAGAAAGACATAGAAGGTTCTAGAAGAAGTGATGTTATACAGCATGTACACTACATATTGACCTCATGCCTAACATATAGTGGTTTAGGGTAGGTGTTATGGGACACTTGGGACATGAACAATTTTTATTTTCTTTTTCTTTTATTTTCTGACTTTATAGGAATTTTGTTTTCTTTTTCTTTTCTTTTCTTTTGGACAATGAAGAGGCATGTGACATCGCAGTCACATGATGTGTCACATGATGTGACATCATAAGGCCTAGAATGTGGTAGAAGGATCTGGAAGATAATGTCAGGGCACATGTATACAACATGGTGGCCTTGAGGCAAACATAAGGAAGGAGCATGGACATAAGGGCAGGGTTAATTATTAGTAGCACGGACCATGAGGACTTTGTATA
>Ga0157366_1000803_pt1 | contig 13385 bp, 15 predicted proteins | sample AttbisABBM1_FD_113149 | JGI IMG/M metagenome (GOLD analysis project Ga0157366, IMG submission 113149) | Fungus gardens microbial communities from leaf cutter ant in Botucatu, State of São Paulo, Brazil - Atta bisphaerica ABBM1 | ecosystem: Host-associated > Fungi > Mycelium > Unclassified ...
CTCACATTAAGCAATGTTTTCTTCCTCTGACGCCTCTTTTGCGACATACGAACCAGAACAGATTATTGAAGCAGGGCTGGCCCTGCAGGCTGAAGGACGGAATATCACCGGGTTCGCACTGCGTAATCAGGTGGGTGGCGGCAATCCGACACGCCTCCGCCAGATATGGGAAGAATACCAGGCATCACAGAGTACGGTCGTCACTGAACCCGTTGCCGAGCTGCCCGTGGAAGTGGCTGAAGAAGTGAAGGCCGTATCAGCCGCGCTGTCCGAACGCATCACCCAACTGGCGACTGAACTGAATGATTAGCTCAGTTTGGCCTTATGCCAGACTGGAACCCTGCTGAAATCGTTGGAGTAAAACCGCGACCACTTGCTTTTGAGTTAATGTGTAATTACGCATTTGAGTTTTTAACTATCATCGGCCAGTTCATTCATCACTTCAGAAATCGAAGTTTGGGTGCATTCGTTGACACCAGGAGCAAGTATTCCTATCATTGTATTGATAGTTAACACAGGGGGCGTTATGGCCAGAACAACAAGCGTTACGATTGGTGAACAACTCGATTCGTTTATCAGTCGATTAATAGACAGCGGCCGTTACGGCTCTGCAAGCGAAGTAATGCGCTCTGCTCTGCGGTTGCTGGAGCAACAGGAAACAGACGATGAAGTTGTTCGCCAGGCTGTTGTTGCTGGGCTGAAAAGCGGTGAAAGCTCACTATCACTACGGGATATTGCAGCACAAAGAAAACTGAGACATCGTGTATAAACTCACCGAACAGGCAGCAGACGACTTCGCCGGAATTTATGACTATACGCTCTTAAAATTTGGTGAAGCTCAGGCTGACCATTATACAGACGCACTTGAGATATTTTTCGAGACATTGGCCAGAATGCCAGATATTGGGCGGGAATATCATGCTGTTCCTGGTGTTATGCGCATTGAATTTCAGCGACATGCCATTTTTTATACGGTTCGTGATACGGATATTCTGATTGCGCGTATTTTGCACCAACAGATGAACCATAAACGCCATTTACTGTAAATCTAAACACACTGCCGTGCTTTGCTTGACCAACACCAGCCGGTCCTGAAGGGGTGGTCACAGCCATCAATTTGTATCAGCTCACCAGTACAAGGCCGCCGGTAACGAGGCTGATGAATTTTAGGTGCGCGCTGTCTGCGTGGGATCCAGAGTCCGGCTTTTATCATGAGACGTCGGATGGTTTCTTTGCCAAGGACCAGACCGTGAACTTCCTCCAGTTTTTCCCGCGCCAGCGTGGGGCCAAAATCACGGTATTGCACCCTGATTATACTGAGTGCCTGATCTGTCAGTGACGCTGGCAACAGACGGTTACCAGTGCGGCCACGACTCTGGTTGTTCATGCCAAGCGGTCCGAGTTGACGATAGCGTTTCAGCAGTCGGCTGCAATGACGTGGTGTAATGCCGAGCATCTCCGCAGCCTGGCCAGGACGCAGATTGCGATCGATGACATCCTGAAGGATTTTGAGGCGGTTGATTTCTTTCACGTTGAACATCCCGGCGTCATGTATAGCCATAGAAAACTCCTCATCAGGAAAAGTGAGTCGTTGTCTAGACATACAGGTCTGAGAACTATAGCCTAGACATTCCTAATGAGCCACAAATAGACATTAGCATTGAGCCTCTACACAATTGGTGCGCATAACATTAGTTATGTTAAATAAAATATGAACACTACATAAACCGCACTCTCATTTCATGAATTACTCCATTTTTTTCAGTCTTCTGCGAATGCCCTGATTTTCACTCTTACCTTAAAGGATGATATCCCTGACACGATAAACCTCTTTCGATGACAGACCGATATCGATTTTTTATCTATGATGGCAGTAATGTACTCCTGTCAAACATAACTCCAGGACGGTATCTGTATGCGACGCTTTCGTTTAGGTGTTTTCTCCCTGATAGTTTCATTCTCTCTGCCGGTTTTTGCCCATCAGGCTACATTGGATAAAGTTAAAGCAACAGAAAGCCAGCTCAATGCCCGTGCAGGTTATGCTGAACTGGATTTTGCCAGTGGGCAGATGCTGGGAGATTACCGTGCTAACGAACGTTTCCCCATGATGAGCACATTTAAAGTACTGTTATGTGGCACAGTTTTATCGCATGTTGATGCCGGAACTGAACATCTTGATCGTCGGATTCGTTACCACCAGAGTGATTTGGTTGAATATTCCCCAGAAACGGGGAAGCATGTAGCAGATGGTATGACGGTTGGTGAATTGTGCCAGGCGGCGATTACATTAAGCGATAACACCGCTGCCAATTTGCTGTTGTCCGCTGTTGGGGGGCCAGAGAAGTTAACCGCATTTTTGCGTGATGCAGGTGACACGGTAACACGTCTTGATCGTTGGGAACCGGAATTAAATGAAGCCCTTCCAGGTGACAAACGTGATACGACGTCCCCGGCCCAAATGGCTCAGACATTGTACCAACTGCTTACCGGAAAAATACTGACACGAACCTCTCGCCAGCAGTTAATGGCATGGATGGGGGCGGATAAAGTTGCAGGCTCACTGATACGTTCCGTATTGCCTGATGGCTGGTTTATTGCCGATAAAACCGGGGCTGGAGAACGTGGATCCCGTGGTATTGTTGCTGTTCTGGGGCCAGATAAAAAACCGTCACGCATTGTAGTGATCTATTTAACTGAAACCCCGGCGACGATGGATGAGCGGAATAAGCAGATTGCCGAAATTGGCGCATCTTTAATTCAACATTGGTGAGCGCAACAGCCGGGTAGAGAAAATGGAAAAAACTTGTGAAGAGTCGAATGAGCCTGATGGGGCTGAAGTTTTGCCTCGTTTACAGGTTGTATTAGTTTCCTTCGAAGCGCTCAATCAGGCGATTACGGCATTTACATCCCCTCAGTGATCGTACTCGCCCATCACTTGTGGGGGTTCTACGCCGGAACCCCAAGACGAAACTGCACCATATCCCGTTGGGCTCGGTGGCACTGCAAGACACGCAGCCGTTCAACAATGCAATGATGGACCGCGTACAGCTCGGCTTCGCTCAAGGAATTCACCAGTGCGTCGATATCGATAGCATGAGAGGCAGGAGTGGGCCTGCCGCCGGTTTTGGGATTGCGCGACATAAAATCCTCCGTTGTTCGTGTGTGTTGCCAGACTTGATCGCCAACACCGCGTCATCTGCTGCGAAGTTAAGGCAGGGTGATTTTCCAGGGCAGCAGTGCTTCCCAGTCGATGTCAGCGTCCGGGGACTTCAGCGCCGTCAGCAGCGCATGCAGATAGTCGTACTGGTTCAGGCCGTTGATGCGCGCGCTCTCCACCAGACTGTACAGCAGCGCACTCGCGTGCGCGCCCGCTTCGGTATTGTTAAACAGCCAGTTCTTGCGACCTATCACGAACGGCTTGATTGCCCGCTCTGCCCGATTGTTGTCGATGCCCAGTCGCCCGTCTTCCAGGTAGCGCATCAGCTTTGGCCACTGCTTCTGGCAGTAGCCGATGGCCTTGCCCAGATATCCCTTCGGCAACACCTGCGTTTTCGCCAGCCATTCGCACAGCTCTTCCATCAGCGGTTTCGATTCCGACTGGCGCCGCCGGTAGACTTCGTCCGCCGGCTTGCCCGCGCAGGCCTTCTCTATCCGGTACAGCTTCTGGATATGCGTCAGCGCCCAGACCGCCTTGCCCACCTTCGCATTCGGATGGGCCCGCTGTGCTTCCTCGAACTTGCGCCGGGCATGTGCCATGCATCCGACCAGCTTCGCCTCCGTACTGTGGTAGCCGGTGTAACCCGCCAGGAACGCCGCCGGGCATTGCCCGCTGCGCGAGTCCTGGTAATCGTACAGCACCAGGTGCGGCGTCGTGTCTTCACGGTTGCGCACATCGCGTCCGGTGCCGTACAACCACATGTAACTCTGGCTGTTTTCCTGCCCCAGCACGTTCAGTGTCGTTTCATCGGCGAAGATGACGTCCTGCGCCAGCAGCGCCGCGTGCATAAGCGCGCGCAGCGGCTTCAGGCATTCCGCCACCCTCAGCAGCCACTGGCTCTGCGTTTGCCGGCTCAGCAGGATGTCGAGGCCGGCGAACAGCGCTTCCTGCCGGTACAGCGGTAGCGCGAACTGGAACTTGTTGATGATGATTTGCGCGACCAACGAGGGAGTGGCGTAGCTTTTGGCAAACAGCGCCGGCACCGGCGGCGCCACCTTCACGCTGCTTACCGTGCCGTGCTGTTCGCAGCATCGGCAGCCGTATTTCTCGCGCACATAGCGGGTCACCTGAACATGCGCCGGTATCAGCTCCAGCTCTTCCCGCTCCTCTTGCCCCATCACGTGCATCGGTCCCTGGCAGAAGTCGCAGACCTGCTCGTCTGCCGGCAGACGAACGATGACTTCCTTGCGCGGCAAGGTCGGTGGCAGGCGCGGGCGCCGTTTTTTGGGTTGGCATGGCTCACGCTGTCCGGCATCGGTATTATCCGGCTCAGCGGGCTCGGTATCAGCCTCAAACGCCTGTGGCTCGCAGGTGTCATCGTCGCAGGGGGCGTCGGCATCAACGGGCGTTTCAACTTCCGCTTCGGCCTCGTTGAACACCTCGCCCTGCGGCGGGTGCGGCTCGGCACTGCGACCGAACATCTTGCGCCGGCGCACGTTGAGCTCTTCGAGCAGAACCCGCAGCTCTTCTTGCTGCATCTGTAATTCGTGCTTTAACCCGGCGATTATCTGTTTCAGTTCATTGATATCGTTGGGTAAGTTGTCGATGGAATGCGTCATGGTGGGCACTGTACCAGCCATGCACGCCGGAAGCAGCAATTTTTAACTGGTCAACGTGCAATCAAGCGGCTGATGCGGACGTATTTTGGCCAGGTCAACGCCGGCGAGCAGCCAGCGCCACTGCTCTTCAGAGAGGGGCATCGCCTGCTGGCCCACTTTCGGCCAGCGGAAAAAATCTTTCTCCAGGCGCTTGTACCAGAGGCAGAAGCCGGTTTTATCCCAGTAGAGGGCCTTGACCTTGTCGCGGGTGCGGTTGCAGAAGACGAAGAGCGCGTCGTCGAAGGGAGAATGAATCGCCTCCTGTTCGATAATCAGCGCCAGGCCATTAATGCTCTTACGGAAGTCCACATGGCCCGGATAGAGCCAGATGGCCGGCGCATCAACAAACATCTTCATGGCGCCATCTCGCGCAATAGAGTTGCCAGCCAGCGAGGCGAAATGCCGGCATCAATCTGCAAGGTACAGTGCGCCATTTTAAGGACAATGCGTTGGGAAGCCGCCCCGTCAGCGGAGGCGATAGCTAATGGAGGACTATCGACTGAAGATATTTTGTCGGGATCAGAGGGTTCCGGAGGAATGGCGGGTATAAATGCCGTCATTTTTGGGTCGTCGGGATAAAGACGTTGCTTTGCGTTAAAAAACGCACTGCGGGTGATGGAGTGCAGACGACAGAACTGGGTTTGGTTTAGACCGGAATGCCGTTGTTCTTCAATAATGGCGCGCCAATCTTCGGCCGTGCGGCTGAATCGCATATTTTAGTTCCTTGTTAATGATCAGGAACGAAAGTTTGGCAACTCAGTGATCGCAAATATAGGTGTGGTTCCAATGACTCTTACAGATTAAGTAAAAAGCGCAGCCACAGATTTTATTTTAAAAGTGACGTATGTGACAAAATTTTCGAGGGTTCCGGCGTAGAACCCCAATTTGAACTAAAACCGATCTCAGGAACGTCCGCTGATGGCACAAAGCCGACATGCTGGCTGAGTTGGATGTCCGCTTTGAGCGAGAAGCGGACATGAGCGCTGCCCTCATAAATAATTAGGGCAGCGCTAAATCACAGCGAATTAATTAACGGGTGCAGATCAGCTGTGTAGCGGCAATGTGCCAAGCACGACAGCACCTGACAGCATGCACAATACCGTCCCCACCGCCCATTTAAGGCTTGCGCGCTGATTCAGCCCGTAATCCAGATTAAGAATGCCGACAAGAAGGTAAGTTGACGCAACAAGCGGGCTGAGCAGATGAACAGGTTGTCCAATCAATGAAGCAACGGCCATCTGCATCGGCGAGATTCCGTAGCTGGTCGCTGTCTGCGCAAGAATGGGTAAAACGCCAAAATAGAATGCATCGTTTGTCATGAAGAAGGTAAATGGCATGCTGATCAGCGCCGTGAGAATGCCGAGCCAGGGGCCGGCTGAGGCTGGCAGTGAATTTACAAGACTGTTAGACATGGCATCTACCATACCTGTGCCGGACAGGATACCGGTAAAAATACCCGCTGCAAAAATGAGAGAAACAATGGCAAGCACGTTCTCCGCATGTTTTGCAAGAAGCTCCTTCTGACGCTTCAGGTCAGGAAAATTCACCAGCATGGCCAGCGCAAAGGCGATCATAAACAGTGTTGCCATAGGAAGCATGCCCAGAATTAACATAACCAGCAGGGCAAGGGTCAGCGCTGAATTAAAAAGATAACGGTAATCAGTTACAGATGTAAGCTGCCCGGTCTCTTCACCTAGATCGATTTTAATTACCCCAAGACGGCGACGTTCGCGCAGTCCGAAAATAACGGCAACCAGCATCACCCAGGCAAGGCCACAGATCATAACGGGCAGAAGCAGCATAAAAAGCTCTCCAACGTCCACTTTCATGGCGCTCGCAGCGCGCGCCGTAGGTCCCCCCCACGGGAGCATGTTCATTACGCCGATTGAAAGCAGCAGTACGGTGGCCATGTACTGAAGCTTTATCCCCAGCCGGCGATACAGTGGAAGAAGTGCAGCCGTGCAGATGAGATAGGTGGTGGCACCGTCGCCGTCAAGCGCCACGCTGATACCAAGGATGGCGGTGCCGATCATCACTTTAAGCGGATCGCCTTTTACAATACGGACAATGAGGCGGATAAAAGGATCAAAAAGCCCGGCGTCGGTCATGACACAGAAATAAAGGATGGCAAAAGTCAGCATGACGCCCGTCGGGGCAAGCAGCTTAATTCCGTCCATCATCATTTTGCCGAGCTCAGTATGGAAACCTGCCACTAAGGCAAAAAACAGCGGCACAAGGATTAACGCAAGCAGGGCGGACAGTCTGCGAGTCATGATCAGGAACATGAACACGCCTATCATGAGGTAACTCAGTATTGTCACAGTTGCACCTTCTTAATTATTCGCATTATTCTGTCAGACAGAACTTTGTTTTATTTTTTACAGGTGCTAACTTTTGCGGTGAAGAGAGTAAGGCGTCAAGAAAGGATGTAAACAGGATGTGAAATTATTGAGCCAGATCGAATTTTTGATGGAATTATGAGCATGCTTCACCGGCATGCTCAGATTCTCAGGTGTGAGAAAACAATCTGCGGCCAGGCGCCAGAGCGGGAAATTGCTGGATGGTTCCGGTAGAAGAGTCTGTTACGAATGCGGTAGCGTTATCCTGGCCGCCAAATGCGATATTGGTCAGGGTACGGCCACCGGTGCAGCTGTCATAACGGAAAAGCGGTACGCCATAGCGGCTGAAAATCCACACGCATCCGTGTCCCGCATCGCATACGTATACGTTACCGTCTGCATCAAGTCCCATACCATCTGCCCCGCTAATGCCCCCTGCCATGGCCGTGAAAATACCCACTTTAGATGAAGGGCCATGTTCACTAACAGGTAGCCGCCATACGGCGTTGCCCCGCGTCATGGCAACCAGCAGCGCCTTTCCGTCATGGTCCAGAAGCAGCCCGTTTGGACTGGGCCCGTTTGACAGAAGGCATTCAGTTCTGTTTTCTTCAGGTTCAAAGCGATAAACGCGCCCGGTTGGATCCTGCATGCCCGTCTGCCCCTGATCGGTAAAATAAAGCCGCCCTGACTCATCAAAAAACAGATCATTCACACCTTTGAAACTCTCGCTGCGTATGTGCGTCAGTACGGGACTCACATCAGTTAAGGACGGATCGAGTGCCAGTATGCCCCGCCTGTAGTCTGCAACGAAAAGGCGGCCATCCCGATGAAACGCCAGACCGTTCGGCCATCCGTCGTATTCAGTGACAAGGGACCACCCGCCCTGTTTATCAATTTTGAAAATCCTGCCATAGGGAATGTCCGTGACATAAAGTTCCCCGTTCCGGTCAAAAGCGGGCCCTTCAATAAATGACGTTATCTGCTGTCCGGGCTTATTTGCCCGTACCCAGTCTGAATCACCTTTACGATAAAAACCTTCAGGCATGCTGCTAAAAATGCTGCATTTTTTTTGCGCTGGCACCGAAAACAGGCTCATTAACATTCCATCCTGATAAAAAGTTTTGCTGAATAGGTACTTACCCCCTCTGAATCATCTCAGCTCACACCCCAATGAATGTGATTTAACTCGCAGGAATGCATTGCGGCGTTAAACGCTGATTGACTCCTGTATAAATTACAACAAAATTATAAAAGAACAACGTTTCGTCAGACGGAACTTACAGATTTGTGATGCAGGTTCTCCTGACCGTACCGGAGCAGAGGCAATGAGCCATAACAGCAATATTGATATTCTCATCAGTGAAGTGGGCCCGCGGGACGGACTACAGAGCGTTTCTGCGGTCATGCCGACCGTTCTGAAAAAGCAGTGGGTCAGTGATTTAGCCTCCGCGGGGTTAAGGGAAATAGAGGTCGGCTCGTTTGTTTCACCAAAGCTTCTGCCTCAGATGGCCGATACAGGCGAACTCGTCGGGTATGCGCGTACGCTGCCGGATCTGTTTGTCACCGCGCTGGTCCCAAATCTGCGCGGGGCAGAGACGGCATTCAAAGCAGGCGTACAGAAAATCACCATTCCGGTTTCAGTCAGCGAACCTCACTCGCTTGCAAACGTTAATAAAACCCATGACCAGATTTTTGCTGAGGTGGGGAAAATCATCGCATTTCGCAATGAATACTATCCCGGGGTAGAGGTCGAAGCAGGCCTTTCCACCGTGTTTGGCTGCACCATACAGGGCGTGGTGCACGAAGATGACGTTATCCGTATTGCCAGCATGATGGCTGAACTGGGCGTTAATGAGGTCGGACTGGCTGACACCGTCGGTTACGGGACGCCGGTACAGGTAAAGCGCCTTTTCCTCAGGCTGAAGGAAGAGGTCGGCGAACTGGCCGGCAGCGCGCATTTTCATAATACACGGGGACAGGGACTGGCAAACGTTCTTGCTGCTCTGGATGCCGGCGTGACCACATTTGATGCTTCGCTCGGCGGTATTGGTGGTTGCCCTTACGCGCCTGGCGCTTCGGGCAACATTGTTACGGAAGACCTCGTCTATCTGCTCGAATCCATGGGACTGCGTACCGGCGTCGATATAAACAGGCTGCTGAAGGCTCGTGAAACGCTTAAACGCGGTTTGCCCGGGGAGCAGCTCTATGGCTTTATTCCCGATGCCGGGGTTGGAAAAAACTTTCACTATGCAGGTAAAAAATAATGTCCGTTCAGAATGAGAAAAAACTTCCCCTTGAAGGCATCCGCGTCATCGAGTTAGTCCACATGGTGATGGGGCCGACCTGCGGTCTGCTGCTGGCGGATCTGGGTGCAGAAGTTATTAAAATTGAGCCAGCACCAAAAGGAGATAATACCCGGCGTCTGACGGGATCTGGCGCGGGCTACTGGATGACCTATAACCGGAACAAGAAAAGCCTGGCTATTGATATCAAAACTGCAGAAGGTCTGGAAGCTGTTAAAAAGCTGATTGCCACGGCCGATGTATTTACTGAAAATTTCCGTCCGGGTGCCATGGAAAAAATCGGTCTCGGCTACGATGCCGTAAAAGCCATTAAGCCCGATATCATTTACAGCTCAATGAAAGGCTTTCTGCCTGGGCCCTATGAGAACCGGACGGCACTGGATGAAGTGGTACAGATGATGACTGGACTGGCCTATATGACCGGTCCGGAGGGACGCCCGCTGCGGGCGGGCGCCTCGGTAAATGATGTCATGGGCGGAATGTTCAGCGCAATAACCGTGCTGGCTGCCCTTCTTCAGCGCGGACAGAACGGACAGGGACAGTTTGTGCAGACGGGGCTTTATGAGAACTCTGCCTTCCTGGTGGCCCAGCACATGATGCAGAAGGCCGTAACAGGTAAATCAGCCGCACCGATGCCCAGCCGGCTGTCTGCCTGGGCCGTCTATGACGTATTCACCACCCGCGAAAATGAGCAGGTTTTCATTGGAGTAGTGAGTGATACACAGTGGACGGTTTTCTGCGAAGCCTTTGGCATGCATGATTTCGCAGTGGATGAAAGCCTTGCCACGAATAACCAGCGCGTGCAGGCCCGGGACCGTATTTTGCCGGTTATCAGAGAACATCTCCTGTCAATGCCAAAGCAGGACATCATGGCGCTGTGTGAGCGATTCGGCCTGCCGTTTTCTCCAATCCGTCGCCCGGACGATCTTTTTGAAGATGTACATCTTACAGAGTCCGGCGGGATGACTGAGGTCACGCTGCAGGACGGAACTCGGGTCAGTATCCCCATGTTGCCTTTTGAGATGGACGGGCACCGTTTCGGCACCCGGATCAACGTGCCTGATATTGGCCGCGACTCAGCATCAATCCTTGAAAAGCTGGGTTACTCATCAGATTCGATAGCAAGCCTGGAAGAACGCGGCGTCATTTCCTGTCCGACCAAATAATAATTCAGCCTGCCTCTGCAGGTAAACCCCCGGCTTCTGTATCAACATTGAGGTACTGTATGTCAGCTACATCAAACTCTGCTGTGAATTCGCGGAGCGGCCTCATGCCGCTCACTGACGAAGAGAATCGGGTATTGGTAAAAGCCGCGTGGCGGCTTATACCGCTGCTGGGCCTGGCTTATTTTTTCAACTACCTTGACCGCACGAGTGTGGGATATGCGGCCTTACAGATGAGTTCGCAGCTTGGCCTGACGGCCGCACAGTTTGGACTTGGCGCGGGGATTATGTTTGTCGGTTACTGCCTGTGTGAGGTGCCAAGCAACCTTGCCATGTATCGCTATGGCGCGCGGGTCTGGCTCGCAAGAATCATGATCACCTGGGGACTGGTTGCTGCGGCAATGGCACTCGTAACCGGACCGTGGAGTTTTTATGTTCTCCGTTTTATGCTGGGCATCGCGGAGGCCGGTTTTTTTCCTGGTGTCATATTCTTTCTGAGTATCTGGTTTCCCGTTCAGTTCAGAACCCGCGTGCTGGCCTGGTTTACGGTAGCTACCCCAGTGTCTTTTCTTGTCGGCGGCCCACTGTCAACCACCCTGCTGCAGTTGCATGGTTTTCTTGGCCTGGACGGCTGGCAGTGGATGTTTATTATTGAAGGCCTTCCCGCCTGCTTACTGGGTTTGCTGATACTACGCTATCTTGCCAACCGTCCTGAAGATGCCCGATGGCTCACACCTGACGAAAAATCGACCTTTTCACGCCTTATGCAGGCTGAGCGGGATGTGACGGAAAAAAATGAGCATTTCAGTGTTGCGCTTAAAGACGTCCGCGTCTGGCTCCTGAGCGGAATTACCTTCAGCTTTACCCTGGGGACTTACGGCATAGGTATCTGGCTGCCGCAGATGCTAAAAGCCGAAGGAGTTGAAACCTCTCTGATAGGCTGGGTGGCGGCGGTCCCTTATTTCTTTTCAACCATTGGTCTTATTTACTGGGCGCGTCTGGTCGATAAATCGGGACGGGGCGTGCTTCACCTCATCTGCGCGCTGCTGCTGGCTGCGGTCTCGCTGATGCTGTCTGTGTACATAAACAGTCTGCTGCCCGCAATGCTGGGGATCACCCTTGCCCTTGTTGGCACCATCTCGGCGAAAACAATTTTTTATACACTGCCCGGCAAGTTTCTGAGTGGTAAGGCGGCCGCAGGCGGCATTGCCCTCATTAACTCGATTGGCGCTTTTGGCGGGTTTGCCGGGCCTTTCCTGATGGGCATGGCAAAGCAAATGACGCACTCGTTCACTGCAGGGATGATGCTTATGGGATGCATTATCATGTTTGCGGCATTTCTGGCACTCCTGCTTATGTTCATGATAAACAACAGGCAGGTGACGAGCGGAATTCAGCACGCCGACTGATAACAGCTTTTCTGACCAAACGCCTCGAGTATGACCTTGTAATTCCTTATTGTGTTCATTAAGTTATGGACAATTCACCCCGGCTTACAGGGGCTTTTTTTCATCTGATGAGGCATGCATGTCAAGCGATAACGGCGTTCCGGAAAAAAATCCGGCTGGAAAGAAACCGGCAGCTGAAAACGGCGCTGCAGCTGTGGATCGGGCATTTGCCATTCTCGCCGTATTTGATAAAGACGCCTCCCAGCTTACGCTTGCAGAAATAGCGCGGCGAACCGGCTTTTATAAAAGTACGATTCTCCGACTGTTAAACTCGCTTGAAAAAGCAGGTTTTATACGCAAATCCTCAGATGGACGGTATTGTGTTGGGCCTGAGCCGCTGAGACTGTCATCGCTTTATCAGGCATCATTCCGCTTACGGGATGTATTGCTGCCACATCTGGAACACCTTTCAGAACTCAGCGGAGAAACGTCATCATTTTACATCGTAGACAACGACTGGCGTGTGATTCTGTATCGCGTAGAGCCTCAACGGTCAGTTCGTGTTTCAATACGTGAAGGTGATCGTTTTTCCGTTAAATACGGCGCGTCCGGGAAAATTCTTAGCGCGTTTACATACACTGATGACGCCGTTTTTGATGAAATCCGGAAAAACTTATGGGCAGAATCTTACGGCGAACGAGATCCTGAAACCGCTTCAGTATCGGTGCCGGTTTTCGGCGTAGGCGGGATTTTACAGGGGGCTATAACGCTTTCAGGCCCAAGGGATAGGTTCTCACCACAAAGTATCAGAAGCATTCTGGGTACGCTCTTCCAGAGTGCTATTCATTCGACAAAAGAACTGGGTGGAGATTATTCCCGACTGGTTGAAGCCCGTCAGAAACTTGGAGGATAAACGGTAGCGGCCGCCTTTAGTGCTTTGGAAAAAATCTCCGGGCGACACACGATATTGGCCCAGTGGGAGCGAAGCTGCGATTTGACGACATTTGACTTCGACCCACGAAGCCAAATCGCACGATGTGCATGTTTATTAACCAAGTGGAGTGTCAGAACCCAGAAAATTCCTGACATATGAAGTTGTTAGTGATCTTTCGGTACCTCAATAACTCCATCAGCAACCCCCTGAGCCAGTCGTTCCATCCACTTTGCAAAGCGCAAATATCCAGGGTATTGCAGGCAGATATAGTCCATCTGGACTTTCGAAGAACTGTCCATCACCCGTTTAAAGGCTTCCATATAGGGGTTCTACGCCGGAACCCCAGAAAATTCCGTCACCAAAGCTGAAGCCCATATGATTTGCATGACTTTGAATAAATCACTGGTTATGTGACAACAATCAGCGTCAAAATCGTTGTTTTA
>Ga0157366_1000805_pt1 | contig 13367 bp, 8 predicted proteins | sample AttbisABBM1_FD_113149 | JGI IMG/M metagenome (GOLD analysis project Ga0157366, IMG submission 113149) | Fungus gardens microbial communities from leaf cutter ant in Botucatu, State of São Paulo, Brazil - Atta bisphaerica ABBM1 | ecosystem: Host-associated > Fungi > Mycelium > Unclassified ...
CTGGTGTGAACCATGTCTAACAATCTTTATGGAAAAAAGCACAATATAGAATAGAGCTGAATTGTAGAAAAAGATGTAGCTCACATATGAGTTGAGTATTATCTATATTGGAGACAAACATAACTTGAAGTTTGGACTATAACAATCTTAAGACTTCTTTTTCTTTTTCTACTCTTATTGTTATTACTGATACAAGTGCTATACTCTCCAAGAATATGTAGATCGCAGAATCAAAGATGATAGACTCTATTTATTGTTATTTATTTTTGTTTTTCTATTTTATTTTAATTTTATTTTCTTATTTAGAACTTAGGGTTGGTGTTAGCATAACATCACATGTGACTGTTACAAACTGTTACACATTGGTCACATGTCATAGTCACAGTCACTTAATCACATATCACAGAAGAACATAAGAGATTTCAGAATAATAATGTCATACTATATGTTAATAGTATATAGTACACATGTTCTTTAGAGTAGGCTAGGTTTGGTGTAGCATGGACCATTAGCCAAGTATATATAAGATAGACACTCTGTAACTAGAACTCTATTGAGTTTTCTTATATTAACCCAATATAAGGTTCTTCTTTTGTTTTAAATACTTTAAGACTTAAGCTGTAATAGTAGGTTATCTTTGTTATATGTTTATAGAGACTAAGACAACAGATGTCATTATCTAAAGCCCTAGCTGGTTAGATAACTGCTCTTAATGCCAAGTTGTTTGCTATAAGACTGAGTATTACTAAGGCTACTAATATAGACATTGAATGTATTATCTTTATCAATAACTCTCTAAACTCTACTAAAAAGACAGTTAACTTCTCTGTATATTCTAGACAAGCTCATTCTTCTTTTATAACCTTTAACTATAGAATCAAATTCTGGAACTGCCCAAGCAATATTGAGTAGTTCTTAGATTCTTATACTAACTGGTCCATAATAATATGATTAATACTAGAGTGGCTACTGGACTTTATTCAGCAACTTCTATTAATGCTTTTCACTCCAAGAGTGTTCTCTTATATTTGGAAGACATTCTTTAATCATCCTACTATTCAAGAGTACTATTTTCTCACTTACAGAGACAAGAATTGCAAATCTCTTCAGCCTAGCTACTTTAAAGATGGTAGTTGTTAAAGATAAATCAATATATTGTCTCATTAGCTCTTGTTTAGAATTAGGCCATATTTATGCTTAGACCTTAGACAACCAATGTTATGATCTCAAAATTTTAAAGTGGGTCAAGAAAAGAAACCTTGTATAAAGGTTTACATAAGAGAACTCAATGAAGTTCTTAGTACAAAGTCATCTACCTTATATATACTAGACTACTGGTCTGTGCTACACTACCAGCCTATCTTGAAAGCCAATATATTATTGATATGTGAGCTGACATTATTGTTCCAGAGCCTTTTACAATGTTCTTTGTGACACATAATCTTGTGACTTGTGACTGATGTGTGATACTAAGCCATGTTGTGTGACAGTTTGTGACATTATGCTGACTCCTAACCCTAAGTCTGGAAAATAAAATAAAATAAAAAAATAAAAATCAGAAAGAAAAATGAAAATGTTAAGTCTATCATCTTCAACTCTGACAACTAAGGTTCTATTCTCTTGTTCTTAGACATAGTATATATTTGAACTACTGGCCAATGTTTGCCTCAGTTGCATTCTATACTCAGGAAGCCTCTGAGGTGAACCTTTAGTACTTCATTTTATCTCACCCATACTTACAATTGTATTGTAGATATTCACTGCTCTTTAGGTAGATAAAGTTGCATTCCATACTCTGGAAGCCTCTGAGATATTCACTGCTCTTAGTAGTCAGCTCTTTCACATTGGCTAGTTAGTACCAGGACAACTAGAGCCATTCTTAACCATACTTTCTATTAGAGAATATAGATAGTGTTTTTTCCCTGCAAGGTACACCTAATGTCTATGTAGCCATTACCAGATGAAAACATATCAACACATCTTTGCAAACTGTCTCAGGTTTGCTTGCAGTTCCTTAATTAATTCATCTCTGTCAATTAAGAACTATTGCAACCTTCTCTTCTCAAGAATGATCTCTTTCTTAGCAGATCATTGTCAACCTGAGGACCTTTTTATTTCTTATCCCACAAAGTATGGATGGACAAGCAGAAGCAGACGAGGATTCACAGCTACTGCACAGCCGTATGCCTAGGGTATTGACCGACATTTGTGACGTTCGTACCCTTTTACAGCCAATCATAATTCTAATGCTAAAAATAAAGATTCCAGACTCACGACTTTACTGCCGATGCAGGGAGGAGATGGAGATGGGAGAAGATATGCAGTGTTCAATCCCCGATTTTATTGGACCACAAACACTTCTTGTCTAAGAAGACCAGCTCTGTCAACCGAGGTCTCTGATTTACGAGGTATGTAGTCTAGCACAGGACAGATCGAGTCTAGATTACTCCGGTTCTGCTCCCATGACCTCCCGTAGTCAGACTCTCGCAGTTCCAGATAGAGGCGAATTCAATATAAGATAAGATGAGTGGAGACTATCTCGGTCATTACGCCGCATGTTCCCGTTCCGATGCCCGATAGGGCTCTTCCACAGTCGCATCCCATTTCAATCACTCCATACACCTAACAATAGCCTAAACCTTGGGCCTTTCACCATGAGTATATATTCACGTTACCATAGACGTTTCTCAGTAACCTGGTGTCTCCGCGAAGTGTTGATCATTTCATTTCCTTCTCTTTCTCCCTTGAAACATGGTTAAAATATTCTTCACCTTCATTCTCATGGGCCTGGTGCCGTTTTTGTCGGCCCATCCTATTGGCAACCACATCAGAAGCAGGAAAGAGGGATCTGTAGCATCGCACAGAAGTACATTAGGAGGCAAGTCTCTGGGTATCGCTGCAAGTACTGGAGTAGCGGACACACCTGCCTTGATCCCGAGTGTCTCCGAGGGTGGTATCAATGCGACTGCCGAGCACAATGATAACGGCAATACGATTCCGACTTCCTGCCTCTTCGGTAGTGGAGTTAACAACTTTTCGTCCTCGTCTTCGTCATTTTTCTTTGACGACTGTAATGACGATAACGGCACAATTAGTTCTCCCTCAGCTAGTACCATTGGAGGCCCCACAAGCACACCTCCCTCTACTACTGGTACCCCCACCAATGATTTTGTTCGTGTAGCAAATCCCACTGTACTCGATCCGAGTACGACCTCAACTCCAACAAACAGCATTTTAGGGGATCCCTCCCAGGATGGGAACGAGACCAATACAATCCCGGCACCATCCCCAGCACCATCTACACTGCTAGGTTCTTCATGTTCATCTAGTATTTCGAGTGATTCAGGTTCAGATGTCTGCCTCGGGCGACTCAGGTACATCAGGTGCACCGATTTCCTCAGTTGAGTGCGTCGACTCTGTTACTGGCACCGAACCCAGTGAAACCAATGATCCTGAACCATCTTCTACTTCTATTGGAGCACCAGGGGACAAGAATCCATCCCCCGCTGCGGGCGCTGTGTCCAGCGGTTCCATTCAGAGCTCTACCAGTCCTGAGGCCACTAAGAGCGACACTGCTGCGATCGTGACCACCTCCCAGGCTGGAAACAGTGTAGACTCTTCCACCACGACTGTCAGCCGGCCTGGAAAGGTAACCACTATGCGCCCTACATTATATTTGGTGTTAAATTTACGACCTAGGCGACTTGGCTTAACCCTGGGCTTGGAAGCTGCGGTGAGAGTGATTCTGACTCGGACTTTATCGTGGCTCTGGCGACCAACTCCATGTCCAATGGCGAAAACTGCAAGAAGGTGAGCTTCGTTTTTGGTTAATTAAAAACGCGGGATCATCGTGCATCGGCATTAGAGCATCAATATCACGGATCCTAAGACTGGAAAAACTGCTACTGCGAAAGTTTATGATACTTGCCTCTCGTGTGCGTCCAGTGATCTCAGTGGGTCCAATCCTATATCTGGTGTTCTCAGTTTGAAATTGCTGTTAATTGAACCCTAGACATGTCCCCTTCGTTGTTCCAGAAGTTCGAGCTTTTGGATGTCGGAACTTTCGACGTGGAGTGGAACTTTGAGTAGATTCGCTGTGGACATTTTCAGAGGAGTTGGCCAACTTCGACTTCGACTTCACATGGGGCTGGCCCTAGTGTGGATGTCCATTATTGCCATTAGACACTCGTTTTGTATCCGAGAAAGTGTTAAGTTACCGTAGTGGATCATTGTTTGTGTTCATTGGTCAGGAGGATTAGGACATTTTTGAGTTAGGGTAAGTTCAGCCTTATCAGCAGAGTCGTTGAGTCGTTCCCGACAAGTGTCCGTTAAGCAAGCCCAAGCTATGGCAAGGGCGACCATCGTGGGTTGACGTCCCGCAGAAGGCCTGATGCCATTTGAGTCCTATTTCTTCTTAGAGGTTGTGATCTGAGGGCTTGAAAACGATGTCAGGAGGCAACTTCCAAAAGATGTCTTCGTAGTCTCACATGTGGGAGGATGGTGTCCTATGGTTACTCGTGTAGCAGTGGACTATGAGAGCAGGGTGAGCGAATATAAAGCTTTCGGTTTCTGCCCCATCAGTATCTCCTATTCCAGGAGAATGAGCTTCCCTTTCAATCGGCTCTCTACCGAACTTGTATTAAAGATCATATCTTTCGCCGCATCACCCGAAGTTGATTGCTTCAATTTATGGTCGACATGGGACATATACCAGTGCAATAGCACTCACCAAGGTTTCATATGACTTCCGCCAAGCAGTTATGTTGCATCTCTTATGCACTGTCGTGGTCAGTACGTCTGCGAGATGTCCACCTATTTTTTCAAGCTCTCCTTCGGCAGTGTTGTTTTCGTCGACAATTTTCCGCACCTCGTTCTTGAATATAAGCGTTGTGTTCATCGGCATGTGCAGAGAGCATGAATATTCTGTACGAATGACCATGATTTCGAGATGATGTTGGGATGTAACCTTTTTCGTGACCTTGTATTCAATGGATACATTCTTCTCAATGACCTCGCACTCACGAACTTACCACCATTCTCTCACGTCTAGTCTCAGAATCTTGCTCTTGCATAACCACAACATTTTGTGGACTCTTCTTCCTTTGGGATCTGGTAACTGACACAACGCAAGGAATCCGATCTCTGGTAGGGATCATCCATCTCACCCTTTGGATTACAGATTGTATGATACCCATTCCTTATGGATACCTTCTTGGGTGGATGCCATACCATTTCATCTTCTAGGCAGGTCAGAGTATTGTTGATACCCGAGTTGAGCGAAGAAGAATTAGATCAAGTTGGGTAATATTTCTCTCCGCATCCGTTAGAAGTGCTCGTCATAACACTCCATTCTCTCCGAGATTTCCCTGGCCATGAGAGGATAAAAGAAGTCTATCATCATAATGTCCGAGGAATAATTACCTCAAGTTTAGGTGTCCATATTATTGAAGAGCGGCTCCGAAGCTCAGATCCTTTCGCTATGGTGTGGTAAGTCCCCTTCGTGGTATTCCTCGCTTGGCTGCAATAAATGGCTGCATTGCTCTCTCACCTCCTCAAGGTTAAGGATCGGAGAAGTCTTGCCGTATTCCACACCAGTAGGTTCTTTACGACTGCGCGAATTGATGCGCGAACTGGACCACCGGTGAGCGGAATGCGCTCCAAGTCGCCACTTAGTCATGTCTTTATTAGCGAGACTCCTCGACTTGGATTGATTTTGACGGTGCGTGAATTTTATTGAGTATATTGGGACTTGGTTGCAACTTCTATGCCCTGACAGTGCAGACTCGTACTGATAGAAATCTCAAGGGAGCATAATGTATTGAAAGCAGCCAATGTACGAGTGCAAAGTGTACAAATTGCAAAATGTGTGGAAAGTACGATACAACGAAACAGAAACTGGAAGATGTATAACGCGGTGATCATAGAGTAAAAATGAAATTGCTGTAAATTACGCGCCTTAATTAAGAATCTGAACTTTCATCCATTCTTTGTCATTGGCATTAAAATCTATGCCTTTTTCTCTCCACCATTTCCTTGCATTATCTCCACCTCCAATAGCGTCTTCTAGCGCCTCTTCGATATCACACATGCGATACTGGATAGGTAACCCTGACTTGTTCCACCACTCTAACACCTCGGGCCTATTGTGTCTCGTTGCACCGACAAGAGCTTCCTGATCGAATATCAACTGCAAGCCAGAACTCAACCACCATTGAAGCACCTCTACTTTTCCATGACAACTGGCGTGCTGCAGGGCATGGCGATCGTACTTAAACTCGAGTTGGGAAGAGGCCCACCATTCTAAAACTTCAACATGACCTGCCGTACTCGCCATGTCCATGACCCGGCCGATTTTGAGGGGCAAGCCACGGATAGTATGCTGTTTCTTCCACCAGTCCAACACTGCTACCTGGTTCTTGGAGCTGGCATATTCTAAAGCCGCTTCCGAGTAATCAAAGGTGTAACCAGAATCGAGCCACCAATCAAGAGACACAATCTGCCCGTTTCTTGAAGCTCCATCTACGGCTTCCGTAATAGCTCCTGGGGTGGGTGGTGGTATAAGGTCAGGATGATGCTCGAACACATGTTTCCACCACGTAAGTATAGGAATACGACCATGCCTGGAAGCCTTGATAGGGATAAGATCGTCTTTGAAGGACGACTGAAATATAGCATAATGTTGAGATAAGAAATACTCCAAAACGTTGACATAACCGAATCGAATTGCAACAACTGCGCCCAGCTTTGTCAAGGGGTTATCATCGCTGGGTTTAGCAGCGCGGATCGTTGGGATACAGCCGGTAAGAGTGGCGTAGTCTGTGGAGGTAGCACGGGACCAGTCCAGAGGTCGGATAAGAGAGGTAGGTACTCCTACAGCATGTGCGAACTCCCAATCACCGACATGCTCCATTATAACCGACATTATCTCGACAGGAAGATCGGGAGCCAGTGGGTGAGCACTGGAGGTCCTGTGCGGGTACAGTGGGAGAGTATTCAAACTAACCGATGAGATATCAGGAGCCGCATTAGGAAAGTGGTATGTATGATAGTCGTGGTTTGCGAGACGAACAGCGAGCTCAGAGTGAGTCCCTGAAATTGGGAGGTTGCGGACTTTTAGAAAGAAAGTGAGTTCATCATACGAAAGTTTCTTATAGGCAGATTTGGCAAAAGACAACGGAGACTCAACCGTCTGAGTTCAGCGTAAGTAAGAGGTGGTGATGATGCCGGGGTCAACTGAAACTTACCAGCATGCGAAGTGAAGTAAAGAAACACCTGTCACATCATGTTACACTTCTATATGTATATGGTTTGGTTTGGCTGCACAGGAGGTGGCGTTGTCAATACTGCTGCCAAGACCTGCAGGGCATCTAAATCAGGGAAGCTCTGCATACTGCATAAAGCTTCGAGTTCAAGGGGCAGATCTCGCGACATTCGTCCTATGAAACTCTGGTGTAGTTTTTATTAGGTAGTCTACATGGTTTGTGTCTCATTCACTCCTTCGACGCTTTTGTGATGCGTCATGAATAGATAATGACTTCTAGTTATTTTACCAGGTTAGCCTTTATTCGAGGATACCTATTCATAGCTGCACGTGTTGCCGATCAGGAGGAACAAACCTGATTTTCTATTTCAAGACTTCAGTTGGAACTTGATTCTTACTGTGAGTGCTCTCAAAATATGCCCTGGCTATTGTACAAAATTCCGTCTATGAACGCTAAAACCACAGTACACTACTTCGTACGTCATTCTCTACCTTGAGTACACAGCCTCCTGAACCTGATATCCCGACATGACAGCATTCAGCTCGCCATCGTCGCGAACAGGCTTCCCAAGCAAGCATGAATTAACTATTCGCTCGGTTTGTTCCTGGATTTCAGTTGTGACCTGATCTCTGCTTGATGGCAACCTCCTTTGGGTACAATACGACATCCTCACGCCTCTTTAATGTCTGGGCTGAACTCTCTTTGATATTGCCTTGAACTTTCTCCAGAAATCAGGATCTTGCACCTACTAACGCTTATCATGATTCGACCCACATCATTTCAAGGCTGTTGGACATTGACCATGTAATATTCCAAGCATTGAGAATTTCCATTGGTTAAAAAAGGACAGCAAGATAATTATGGGGGGATGATAGACTCAGACTGCAGATAAATAAGAGTCTCTCGCCAAGCCCTCATGCACATGGTCTTCGTAACATGCAGTCCCAGCTGCTCTCTTATTCCGACTTGATAAACATTACATGAGCCTCGATCACATTTCAAGAACTTCACAATTCACCTTGTTTAATTCTTGGTGTTCCAGAACGATGTCTTTACCCTTTCCGACTAACAGAAAGTCACGCAAGTTCTCCAGCGCCCTTATTTCCATCTTCTTTTGCGTGTCTTGATTCTCAGTACCCATGTGAGGCAACAATGTGACTTGCGGGAAGTCGAGGAGCCTTGAGTTTACTTCTGGCTCGTTGGGGAAGACATCCAAACCTGCGGCAGCCAACTTGGGGTACAGATCTCATCAGTCGTCGTCAATTATTGTGATAGTAAGCTCACATGACCATCTTCAAGGGCCCGAATTAAAGCATCCTCATCCATGACCTTCCCTCGTGCGGTGTTAATGATGATCGCCCCTGGTTTCAATGCTCGTATCCACTTTTCACCAACAAGTCCCTCCGTCTCTTTCCGCAATGGCACATGGACACTCAGAACGTCACTCTGCGCCAACATTTCCTCCACATTTGGGAAATATTCGCAATACGATGGAACATTCGCGACTTTACGTCTGCTGTGATAGATGACACGCATTGGGAATGACTGGACGAGTTCCGCAAGACGTAAACCAATGCCGCCTAAGCCAAGGATGGCAAGGGTCTTGCCTGTGATATCATGCGTGATGCGATTAATACCTGCAGGCTTCCATTTGATCGTACGCAGAGATCTCTCTGCAACAGAATATTGGCGCATGGTTGAAAGCAGAAGATAGAGAGCCGTAGTGGCTGTTGCATCATCCACTGCGCCTGGAGTGTTGGAAACATAAATTCCTTGATAATGATGACCCTATATTGTCAGCAAGGTATTTCCCCCGATCATATAATAAAGGACGAAAACGTACCGCGATCTTTGCATGCAAGGACATCAATTTGGTCATAACCAGCGCCGTTGTGTGCAATCCACTGAAGGCTTTTAGGTAGACCATTAATGACCTCCTTGTCATAAACGCCAATGATCTTAGCCGACTCATTCTCGCGATAGATACCTACAATGCCGTCATATTTTCCTCCTGGTTTACATTCAGCCAAAAAAGAAGGACGGTCAAGAGATTTCATCCACTAACGTCGAGCACATCAGTGCAACCGTTAGCGAAATCGATGACGAGTAAGCTTGACAGCACTTACGATGATATCGGCTAGAGGACCAAGAAGCTCTCCAGCCTCTTTCTGAGCCCATACAAGGACACCTATGAGGGGTCAGATAAGTGAACGTAGACGTCCAAGGAGTACGGATTCGTACTGCAGATAAGAATTTTAGGTCGGTCTGTCATTACTGTTATGTGGGGTGGAGAGTGTGATGTCTTGATGAAATTTGTGGTGGGCTAAATATATGAACTGCGTGTCTTCAATGTGCAAGCGTAGGAACCTGGTTAGGCTTTTTGTAGTAGTGAACCCATGCCTTCTGGGTAGGAAGGTCTTATCTGTTTCCGGCTAACCGGCCCGGTTCGAGTCTGCTCATGACCCACCAGGCAATGGGATTAATGATGTCATTGCAAGTTACATGGGACATGATCTCGTTCCAATGGCGACGTACAGGTATTTAAAGTCGTGCCTTTGTTGCAAGGCATCTGTTTGTTGTATCTCTTGATGTGATTCAGACATGTTTTTGCGTAGTTTATATGTATTCTGCAGAGAAATCAATCAGGTCAGACAAAATGACTGGTTTGGTTTGTTGGAGATCTGTATCCAGGCCTTTGAAATTTATGGATATATTACAGGTTTATTATCAATGTATTTTGACCCAGACTAGTATGTCATAGTTATTTTTGTGCAGTCAGCCACTCTCACCTGTATACCTTCTATATTCTTGGAGTATGTGGTCATTCTATATGAACTCCAGCCTACCACACATGTTATTTGTCTACTGCATATTGATTCCAGTTTATAGCTTTTTTTTAGGTTACAGGCCTTTGCCAGAGCAATTGTGTTAGGGTAACTGAGCAATATCTGCAAAGTGCACAGAGTTACAATCTTCAGGAAGAACCTAAGTTATATTAATATCTATTGAAGTGACAGAACAGAGCACACCTTCAGAAAGAACTGAAGAGAACAGAATAAGATCTCCTGAAGGTGGTAGCTATCATAATGTTATGAGACAAAGAAGTGTGGGAAAATATTTTCTTATATATTAGTGGAAGAACATTATTTTATTAGTCTACAGTGAGAGAGAGAAGGCACATGACATGGAAGTCACATGACATTACATCATAGGGCCTAAAGTGGTCTAGAAGAGCCTAGAAGGGTCTATGGTCTAGAAGAGTCTAGAAAAGTCAGGAAAAGTCTGGATGATGACATTAAGGAGCATGTTAACTGCATTGCTTTCTCATGGATGATACATGGACTTTAGAGTAGGTTGCACAGTAAAAGCACAGTCATAGTATGGACCATATGTAATAGTATAAATAGGGTAGCAATATAGCGGGAACTCTTTGTTGAGTTCTCTTGTGATTCTCACTTGATATCCTACTGAGAGATTTACTTGCTTGTGTTGCTATTGGTCTTTGTAACTAGTGGATGCCACAACACATAAGTACTTTACAGTTCATTCTAATCTAGTAAAATAGTGCTGAGGTAAGCAGAGAATAATAGCAATTGGATAGCTAGGAACCCTGATAGAAACATCTGGAAGGTGTAAGGAACTTAACTTTTCATCCAACTTTTAATTATACTCAGCTAAGCAAGCTCTATTAACTACATATTTCATGGGCTTTTCTATGACTTCTTCACACCATGTGGGCTTTGCTACAGACTCTACTATAATCCTGTATCCCCAAACACCACTGCTAGATCTACAGACTTTGCTGCCATAGATCTCAAACTCCATGCTTATATTCTATTCTTTCAAAAGACTTTCTAAATTCCCAATTTACTATCTTCTGTCACTTCAAATATGCCTTGTCTTTCCAGATAATGTTCTAAACACTTTGACTCAAGTATTTGACTATCTGTATACTATCATTCTGATAATTAGCTCAGAGTTGTTTTACTAAATTGCAATAGATAGTAGAGTATTTAGAATGTTAGCCATCTTCAGAAAATCTCATTCCATTCTCTTAGATTTCCCTGAAGATGAATAGTATTTGATCACTAGTTACTACAATATAATCTTAGGTTTCTTTGAAGATCACAAACTCTGCAGAACCCTACAAACTTCACTTAATTGTTTTAACAGAAGATTATCTAGAAGGGTAGAGAGTATAAAGCAACAATTGTTATGACTTAAGTCTCAGAGATAAAATGAAAGCACACTCTTATATTGAGTAATAAAAGAGAACTTAATAGAGTTCTAAGTACAAACTAATATATCTTATATACTCCAGACTATGGTCTGTGTGCATACTATAACTAACCTACTCTAAAGTCCATATATGTTGTGGCAACCACTAGTCAAAAGACCAATAGTAACACAAGCAATAAATCTCAAGGTGGATATCAAGTGGGAATCACAAGAGAACTCAACAAGGAGTCTCTGATGTACTGCTACCTATTTATACAAAGTTCTTATGGTCTGTGCTAACAATAAATAGCCCTAACCTAATGTCCATATATAGTCCATGCTTCTACCATGTATCAATCTCATGTCTTCTATAAGAACACCATATCATATACATATGTCCTGATGTCATCCTTCTAGTTCTTTCCCCCAGATTCTGGGCCTATGACCTCACATTATGTGACATGTTATGTAACCACAGTTATGTACCTTTTCATCATCAAAGAAAAAGAAAAAGAAAAGAAATATTAAATCAAGAAAAATAGATAAGAGTAAAGAAAAATGTTAGTGTCCAAGCATACCATAACAATGTACACTTCATAAGACTAACATTATTATGATTACTATGATCTACACCTTATGTTATACAGGTGTTCATCTCATAATAAATATGTACTGGAGTCTGTTTTACTTTTGACTCATATCTAACTACATCTTGTGTTATTCTCATGTATTATTAGTCAGCATCTTATATAGTAGTAGAGGATTCCTCATTTCTTCTATTCTGTTCTCTTAAGGATGTCTTACTTATTCCTCATGGTTAGTAGGTATATATAGTAGTAGATACAGTCTTGTATCCTTATGCTTTACTAATTGATCATTTCTCTACTCTTACTCAAGCCTTTGTCTAAGTTGCAACCTGAGCCAAGCTTAAAATCATAACAAACATGCTGTTATTATACTGTATAATATTATTTGTTTCAGAACCTTCTATGATTTTTTCTGTGTTATATGATTGTGTGACCTATGACAGGTGTCATGCTTCTATCATATATCATATCACATCACATTCTTTATCTAAGTCTAAAATTAAAAAAAGTAAAAGTGAAAACCAAAAATAAAGAAAATAGAAAAATAGAAAAGTAAAATAAAAGAGAAAGAAAATAAAACCAAGTCTATTATTCACAACTTTGAAATCACCCTTCCTTTAAGATTTCTTCTCCAAAGAAACTTAGTTCAACTTCTCTTTCTTTTATCTTGCCCAATTTCTCTTACTTTTTTAAATACTTATTTTCAAATTTTCCATTATTCCATCCAAACAATATTCTTGCTATATACTTTCCTGGTAACTCACTCCTCCTAAACTTCTCTATATTTAGATTCAAATTTATCTTTCATACTTTTTCTAGGTTTTTATTTTTTCCTACTCTCTCTTGTTATTTAACCTCTATATTCATCCATCTCTACTATAGTTTCTTTCATATTTTCCAAATCTTCCTTATTTTCCTATGTATTATTTTCTGCTGGAAATCCCTTTCATTGTACTAAATACTTTATTACCTCTTGTACTTTTCTTTTGTTTAATATTTTCTTGACTTCCTATTTCTTTATTTTATCTACTTCAACTGGTTTTGGTTCCTCCACCTTTTGTTTCTTCACCAATTCTCTATATCTTACTACTCTACTAACATTCACCACTGGATGAATTCTCATAAAGGCTAATAACTTTAGCTTCACTACATTTTTCAATGTTACTTCTTCTACTACATATAGTTTTACATATTTTTCTGTTAACTTCCTTACTGGTCTCTCTTTAAACACCAAATATTTCATACTCAATATTACTCTATTACCTTTCTTTCATTCTTCCACTTCTCTTTGTTCTCTATC
>Ga0157366_1000808_pt1 | contig 13325 bp, 15 predicted proteins | sample AttbisABBM1_FD_113149 | JGI IMG/M metagenome (GOLD analysis project Ga0157366, IMG submission 113149) | Fungus gardens microbial communities from leaf cutter ant in Botucatu, State of São Paulo, Brazil - Atta bisphaerica ABBM1 | ecosystem: Host-associated > Fungi > Mycelium > Unclassified ...
AACTTTGTACTTTGTTTTGAATAGTTGTTGACTTACAATATATCGGATTTTGAGCGACATCTATATATATATCCTATTAATGTTATTGTAGCATCTTATACACCTTAGTGTAGTAGTAGTATATCGTGATCGGACTTATCGATAGCTGCAAACATCTTGTAGACTTGGAAGGGTGTGACATTTTCAGGGAGAGGGAGATAACTTTGATACCGCCGAGACTGAAAAGTATTCATGCAGCTGTCAGTCGTTACATTTTCTCGTAAACAGTAGCGGCTTAGGCCTGAGGTAACTTTTGTCAACTTCTGGCTCTTAATCCCAATGTCTCGAGCTATCTATAGTAGTAGTCGATTCTAAGCTTGTGTTAAAATGATGCGGTAACCATCCGTCCATCTTCTGTAGTCAAAAATTCGTGTTTATCTGATACTCTCCGCTCACTATAAAAGTGGAACCACCACTGGATTGGTCGTAATATCAATCGACGATATGTGCCGGATAGATCATAATTTCATGACACCGGACAGGCATCTCTGCGACCCTATATTGCGAAGACAGAGACCGTCGGTACTAACGTCCCATTGGTAGGGGAACAGCTGAATCGAAGCTGCCGTAGGATACTTTCAGGATCCACTTATTTGCGGCCCCATCGGAGGATCCGTGGAAGCAAATCCACCTGGGAGAGACAAGACCATGTGTAAATTTGCTGTCAACGGCGTTAAGAATGCATAACCGAGGGTCTTCTGACTCGATATCAGAGACATAAGAACAAAGCAGAGACAAGAAACATTGTAACCAGAACATGCCGACTTTCTCGTCAACTGGAGTCCACAAAGAAAATAAGCCTGGATCAATCCGCTGAAAGGGGTTGCTTTGGCCTGATCAGTGGTGAGAGATAGAAGTTTCTAAGATTTTCTCCACGAAACCCCAGGTACTGTCTCATGAGTCTCCCACCTGTTTCGGAATCAATGGAATTGAACTATGATACCTTTGGCAGTACTGACATATCATAACACAGAATTGTTCGCACGTTGCTCATGATGCTTCTTTCGGGTGCTTTTATGATACAGACTGGCCCCGCGGCAAGGGATGGGTTCTAGCGGTGGGTGAGATTCAATAATTATTAATTATTATTTGTATGCGAGATCTAAGATGAAGAGTTACGTGCCCACATCAAATCTGCAACAAACTCATTCTCACGAGGATTCTGTCTTGGTTTCGGATCTCTCACACTTGTTATAATAACGACCATGCTCTCGTGCTTTTTCTTTCCCTCCTTTGCACACTGGAATCCTTCTCTTGTCACTCCAATTGCCGGATCCGGGCCCAGTTGAAAGTTGACAGACAGACCTCAAAACAGGTGATTCCAGGGACCAAGAGATCAGAACTTCTGGGACTGGATTACCTGACTAACAAACGGTGCACATGCTCATCTGCATTCCATCACAGTCTCCCTGATTCTCTCACTCCCGTCGTTGGGTCCTCCGATGCGACCTTCCTCCTCCATGCTAGACGACAGCCACTCCTTGCCTCCTTCAAATCGACCCTCTTTTGAATCCAGCTCCATGAAATCACGAAAATCATTTCTCACTCTCATCATCCCTTCCCGTCGCCATGTTGCATTGGGATCAAAGCTCAAGTTAACGTCTGATCCAGCTGAAAATATGGCTATCGCAAGTGCAAATGAAGGGTGTGTCTCGACGTTCCCAAATCAGATACCCTGTCTCATGTCTATCTAGATTGAAAGATAACGAAATCACGACAGCAGTCGGGCAAAAGACCGACGATATGAAACCTACCATGTATGTACGGCCCCCAGCCTTTCCCTCTCTACTTTCTCTTCCTTCCTTCCTCTCATGCTCCATATCTTCAGAAAGAAGCATTTTGATGAGCGCCCGCGGTCCAAGTCCAAGTCCAAGAGAATCATACGAGCGATCAGCACTACCTTTAGACCCCGGTTCCATCAATCTCCAACATCTCCCCCGCCTGCTAGCGTAAGCCCCCAAGCAAAGCAGAATCGCGAGGCTGCGTTGCGTGAACGTGGTTTACTGCCTGCGAAAGACCTTAGTCGACAGGAGGCTGACCAAGATCGTCGTAATCCAGTTATTTCCTCCGATCGTGACTCTATCGACAACTCGAGTAAACCTTCAGCTGCTCAAATCATCAGGCAGGAATGGGAGATCCAAAATACGACATCTGCGGAAGTCAGAGAGCGCGAGCGTATGAAGTCTTTCCGATTTGGGGTCCCCCTGTCTGCGTCTGAGTCTGCAAGTTCGCCAAACCTTTCTCGATCGCCACAGTCAGGGACGGTAGCGGAAGTCAATGTACCCTTGTGCTCTCCAGTACTATCACCAGCTTCGGTGAACGATGCACAACGACAAGCACTCTCACAGCAATCTTCGGCATCGGCTGAACAGCCCTTAGCAACTTCCTTTTCTTCTGTCATCTCTTCATCCACACCACCCAAAAAACCTTTGATAACGAGTCCTGATCCAACACTCGTTTCGTCAGCAGGGGTCAGCAATCTGCCTTGCCCTTCATCCTCGAAGTGTGATAGTGTCGATCATGCACCAAATTCTAATAGACACAAACGTTGGGGATCTTATCATTCAACATCATCGGCGCCACCCTCCGCGAACCCTGTTATCTCATTGACACCTCCTGGTCAGATGAGTTCTTTCAGCCGGTCTTCTTCCATGTCCTCTTCCGCCCACCGGCGGTCGGATTCGTTGACACGATTGCCTTCCATTTCTGAGTCTTCGATGATGACGCCATCCTTGGATTATTCGTCTAGATCATCCACTCTCAATACGACTGACTCCTTGAGTGTCGGTGGTAGACACAAGGGTAGGAATGGTCTGTTCATCATCAAAATGCCGGAGCATTTCCGGTCTGTCCCTATGATCGTTGAGAGTCCAGTGGAAGAGGCTTTGGTGTTTGATACCAATATGATGTCAGAATCGACCCCATTGCCAATGTCATCTTCAGTGGGGTCGTCGCCCACTCCTGATGTGTCGCTGCATCATCCAGTTTTAACCAGACGTGAAAGAGGATTCGTAGACACAGGGCAGCGGGAGAAACGGAAGTCCTTTAACCCTTTCAAGCGAGGACAGTCTGCAGCACCATCTGACGGTTCCGATCGGAACTACAAACGACTGTCCATCTCCACGTCAATTGGAAACCTGAGGAAAAGTGCCAGTGGTTGGACAGTGGGTCGGTCGTCACATGATGTACCCTCCACGGCACCGGTAAATAGGACATTTGATGCGTCACATTTGCCACCGTCCCCCAAGTTGCCGAAACAATTCAGGACTTCAACTGCAGATACCGCCTCAACTGGCGTGAGCTCGCAGCGGAGGTCGGTTCAACCAACACTACACACTCACGGAAGCATCATCCACGAAACAAATGCAATTAAGAATGATGAAGTCAGGAGGGTGACAGAGCTTGCGTTTTTGGGTTAAACCGAGGCGGGGATTTTTACTGTAAATGCCACACAGATATCGTTTTGCCAGGAAAACAGGTTCTTTTCGCTTTGTTCTCTACAATACGTTCTATCTCTTTTCCTTAAGTTTAAGTGCATTTTGCCTTTGATCTGCACTCGTTTGCACTCCACCATTGCATCTGCATTGTTTTAGTAGTAGCTATGCATATCTGCTTATTATACCATTGATCAGTTTTTGCAGGAATTCGTGCAAGTTAATGCATATAATTAGAACTTGAGCTCAAGTGCTAAGCTGTTTTAAATTAAATTTGTCTTCCAATGCTCCATATGTAGTGCTGAACCCGTCAGGTGGAAACATGAATTTTAAAACTTGGGGCTTGGGTCAGTCATCTCCGATCATCCGCTGACCGATGCGCCATTCAAACCGTTCTGGTGAGTTATCTGCTAATCGGACCGATACCAACGGCGCTGACCTATCCTATCCTTGATCTCTTGAGTTGGGCTGTGAAAATCTATATCTATATCCATCGCTCACTCGTTTGAGCACTAGTTTGTTGCGGTATCTATGAAAGCTGATTCACACATCATGGAAAAACCAAATAGAAGGACATGGGAGCCGAGAAAAAAGTGTGCGCTGTATGATATAAACAGGGTGTTGGGAATACGTATGGACAGATTGTAACGTATGGACAGATTGTAATGTGATTTTCATGAAGAAGCTGTGCTTTTTGATCTGATAGATAGATAGAAGAGTATCGCACAAAAGATGGGGGTGTCCGACACCTAGCATGACCGCCGACCCGTGAGTTTGGCTGATTGATATATATATATGATATATGTATATCAATTGAAATGGTTTTCTATCTGGTGTCGTGCGCATCAGCGCATCACTTTAGTTTTTTTTTGTTGCTTCTCTAGGAACACGTTGAGAATATAAAAAAATGACTGCACCTCGTGGTGTATCCTCGAGTCTAAATTTTTTTTACACAGATGAGATTGTCGATGTCAGTGTCGTCTCACGTCCTCTTTGTTTCTGCTTTAGATGTGCTTGCCACCATTCTATGAACTGATTTGCGCATCATTCCAGAGCTTAAATGCTCCTCGTTCGAGTTGGTGACTATATCTGGTACTCAGGGGGGGGGTACTTGAGAAGAGTGATGGGGTGGGATACTGCGTTCGGCTTCTCGAATGATGAAAAGTCTCATCCGATTGGCTCAAAGGTGACTCGAAAGACGCTGATGTGGCTTATGGCTAGGTTCTTGAAGCTTTCTGGACACTGGACGTCCGCCATTCATTGATTGCTCCTTTTACCCCAGGTTCATAAATGCCTGTAACTAAGCGCCACAACATGAAGATTTCTTGTTGTTGTCGCAGACAAAAGGCGTTGTTAGAGAACAAGTGGTTACACACCCTCGTTTGCCAGACTACACCATTCAAACTTTAAATACTTCTCACTGACTCCAATTCAAAGATTATTTGAATCGATGGGAAAAAATGATCTTGACCTTTCCACTAACTGGGAAAGCGGCGTAGAGAGTTATCCCAAGTGCCAGTCTTCATGGATCTGTCCGCAGTAGAACTTTCGAACACCCGAACTAGTGGTCCCCGCCGGAACTGCCCGCTGCTTCTGCAATCATAATAATTCCAATTTTATTCCTTGAGAGAACATGGCATGCGGACTCAATTCCGGGAATTTGCCATTCGATCATTACGCTCTTTCAGAAGGTTCTCCATACATGGAGCTAAAACCCTTCTTCGTTGTGCTAGCTGAACCGAGAGGAACCAAAAGAAGCGACACGAGTTGGTTACACGGACCCCTTGTAATTATAGAGATAACCATAAAGCACGGTTATGGACGCTATATTAAATTGAATTATTTCAGTCTTCATTGGCATGAAACAGCATCCATATGTACAATCTGTTGGATTAATCCCATATCAGGACACAAGAGAAGATAAATGACCTTTGTAGTACTCACAATAGCTTGTTCTCTCTTGTAGTCACACAGTCATTGCTATTTATACTTCACTTTCACAGGACTGATCTCGACGTTGCGCGGGAAAATATAAGTCATCCAGGGATTTTCTAGGTTGAGGTTTTTGCGAGGGGAAAGGCAGCTTGTTTTCGCCCAGGCAGCACCAATCAAAATGATTATCCTCAAGGCATGCAGAAGACGTCTTGACAGTTGCGTCTTCTCGCTACTTCGAATCACCCAGATGGATGTGTATATATACATTTGCCGGGATAAATTAATGACAACGACCCTTTGGTGGTAGGTAAGATTCCTCAGAGTAGCCCTACAGGTGTAAGGCCTGTTCTCTGATTGGATGCTCCCGCTGTAAACCTCATGTGATAGAAGGCTTTGGCAACATCGAGATCAATAGCTCAGGGGTAGCCGTGCTCTGGCAAGATCCTGATGGTGAAAACACGACATTTTGGGAGAGATCCCCCTGGTGGATTTTGGAGTTATGGGAAATCATACAATTGTCGTTGTTTGGGGATGAAGTTAAAACAGGATCTAACCGTACAAACTGACAAGGAGATCTGATGATGAATTCCGTGGCTGTTAAATCATCTTTGCTCGAGGTGGTATATAAGGTTGACATATGAGACGGCCCAGGCTAAAGGCAGGAGTGATTACCCGGGGCGATTACAGGTCAAAATTAGATCAATTATACCCGTAAGGCAGGAGTCAGACTTTAGCTTTCCTAAATGAGAGAGATGACGCTATAAAAGGATCCTGACTGTGGGGTAGCCGAGCAAAGTGCGATCATGTGTGGACGGTAAGCTCGAAAGACAACAGAATACTGGCGAGAGTACAGTAGATTGGACAAGCAGAGATTAGTCGTGGCTCGTGATCAGCGAGGATCTCGATGGTCCAATCTCCGTGTCCAGCACGTGCCCCATTGATTGAGATTGGAATTGTCAACTCCACGACCAATATAAACCTTCTGACGTCTGTTTTCTCTTATCTTCTCTTCCCCCCTGTCTCCCATGTCCAACTCTGTGCCTCCAAATCCTATCGACAATGCCAATACCTCTCACCCCATCCCTATCACCTCAGTCCGTGCTAGAGCTCGTTCGGTGTCCTCAGCGTCCTCTGGTTCTTCAATCTATGACTTACCCACTCCCTCTGGCTCGCTCGGGTCAAACAACATCCGCAGCTCCGTCCCTTCCTCTACCTCTCCCATATTTTCCTATTTCATGTCCTCTCCCAAGAGTCCCAAGGCCAATTCTACTTTCCCTCTAAGACGTAAATTCCCTGGTACTGCCCCTGTTTTTGAAGGTTGGTATTGGTTATCTATCATCTAACGCCCCTCGTTCACACACGACCCTAGAAAACGAGAATGGTGAAAACGTGATTCCCGTTACTGCACATATGCGTCGTACGAGCAACCAGTTAGCTAGCCGTTTCACAGAGCCCAAAACCAGTGCCCTGCCAGAACCACATCTCGAACGTGGTACAGGCTTTTTACGGAGACTTTCTTTGAGTAGTACACCTTTTACCAAGGTAAGCTAAGATTGCGGCAATGTCCGACACACTGACTCACTGCCGCTAGACCCATGACTCTTCTCTCAGTCCACCACCAAATACAGCAGTTCAGACGGCGCCACCTAGTGCCCCGTTTGTCAATAAGCCCGTTCGTTCGGCAACCATTGGTGTTAGTAATGCACGTCCCCGCCGTGCTCCATCGCCCATGGGTGAAAGGATACTCAAGGGCCATTTCGATGGTTTCTAATTCGAATCACTTTCACCATTGCCAAAGTCCCATTGGAGGATTTGGATAGTTGTTGGCCTTCGCCTCTTCATCGACTGTACGGCATGCTGAGCGTTTGTTTGCTTTCTCGTCTTGGTGGTTCTGGGATATTCGTCTCCGTTTCTTTATCCTTTTGTTTGATTCGACAAAATTGCTTGGATTACATGGGTGGTAGAGGTTTTCCCTTCCGTTATCTCGTTGCTTCCCTCTAACCTAGGCACTTGCGGATCGTTGCCTGAATTATCATTATGGTGTCATGCTTAATTTTTTCCCCTATCACTTGAGGCGCGTGACACCAGTAATTTGTAAATTAGTTGAGATTCCATCCTCCAACAATGTATCTATTTATAACGAAGAGAATAGAATGTGCTATAATATCTGTTTGTTTCATGATGGGCGACTGACGACGGGCATCGGCCTTTTGGCAAATACGATCTTTCGTTTGACAATCCCTACTGCTTCCCATTTTGTCGAGGGAGTAAGCGGTGCGGTACTCAATTGGTCTTTCCCATTGTTCTTATCGTCATCAACCTCCATTGTATCTTTACCCTGGTCCTCTAAATCAAAAGGACTCATTACAGCGATAGTAGTAGTGCTTGTTGTAGGATTGGCATCGGCCAAAAAGCGGGTAAGAACCGCCAAGGGTTTATTCAGCGTATTGATCGTGCCTTCCAAAAGATGAGGACCAATTAATAATGTTGGTTTTCCCTGTTCAGTAGCATGCGTCATCATTCAGAATATTCGAAAACCCCCACGGATTCCGAAGAAAAAAGTAAAGAATAAATAAAGGGTAATCACGATATATGACATATCTCGTTGTGATCATTTAACACCAACACGCACACTACACACACTACACACACACACACACACACACACTCTCTCTCTCTCTCGATAATGATAGGCACTAGTATTCACTTCCTAACCATTTTCATTTTTTTGATCCACTCACCGACTCATCCTCATTGATAGTCAATTTGCCCACTAGTTTACCATTCTTGTCCGTGGGTTGTGCAACTTCCACTTCAAGCATGCCTTGAAGCTCAATTAGGACAACCTCGTCATTCGAGATCTTCGCTAGAGTGGAGGGGAGCTTCGAGGATGTGGATGAATTGAAGATGATCGGGATTAACATGAGAAAGGTTAGGTAAGGGCCAGAAGTAAAATCGCCCGTTTTGCATGCTGTTGTGGCAATGTGCGCGTGTGCGTTTGATGATGATCGATCACATGCTCTTGTAGCCTTCACAAAAACTTCTGATTTCTAATAAATAAAGGAGGGACTAGCCTCTAGTTTCTAATAGACACTGAACATTCTAAAGTCATCCCTTCTTGTTAGAAAACTTCCCAAACTCCCATGCATAACATTCCTGCGGACAGAAGCGAGACCATTTCAGAAATCGACCTGGAAAAGCACAACTAGACGAAAACGCACAACGCAGTCATCCTGAGGGACAGCCTCAGGTACTTCCCTTCCAATACCCAGACTTGGGGACCATGGTTCTCCAAGAACTTTCTCAATGACAGTCACGATACCATGGTTTCGGATGTCGACCGACCAGGAAAGGTTCGATACAGTGTCATAGACAATGGTTTTTCCCATGTGACACCTTAGAGTAGTAGAACGATCAGCCTCTAGTAGTAGCGAAAATAATATGCAGTGCACACATTGATTCCATTGCATATCCACCTAGTGAACAAGTAGACAGTATTCCATTGCAGGTTCCCATCGCAATTGGATCTGCAGTATGGTACACATGTGTTACATGTTGTAGTGAAGGCTAAAGGGCACAGTAGTGAGTGAGTCAACGGGTAAGGGCTGAGGTAGAGAGAGAGAAAAGAAGCAATGAAAAGCAGATACATACAGGAGAAGGGAGATGCAGCCTTCGGGCAGCCATCTTTTCCCCAGGGGATTCAAATGTCACCACTGGGACTCCGAAAGTAACGCCGATGAGACTTGCTAGGGCACCACCAAGCGAGTGTCCAATCACCCAAATGTTGGAATTGGGACTACATGTCAAGGTCATCAAGGCGGTCGCATTGAAAGTCGTGAAACCATCCACTAACTAGATATGTGTTAGGTTATTATATAGATTCTGTACAGTAAAGTCTCAGTTCTAGTGGTCACAAGTCACCACAGGCACTTACCGTACCAATAGGATAAAACAGACTCTCATCCGTCAAAGCTCCTTCCACACAATCTTGATCGCATTTATAGGATCCTCGATAACAATCACATACTGTCGCCCATGACCAGCCGACTCGCGCACAACAACAAGAAAATAACAAATTATCATTCAGCTTGTCCTTCTTTTTCGTCGGGCCACCACCGAAAAAACCCGCAGAGGTACCCTTTATAGACACGACAACTGTCGAATTATCTGAAGTAGCAAATACATGTCCCCGAAAACCATCAGCATGAGGTGGTTGCCAACCGAATGGATGAGACTACAAGACACATGAAGGAATGATGAGATCTCTCAACAGAACGCGTACCACAGGCCACTTGTCTCCCAATTCGTACCAGCCGTCTTCTTCAGGAGTCAAGTAGGCATTATTGGTCATTTTCGCGAGCAAAAGTAGAGTGTCTCTACTTTCAACATCTGGTCCAACGACTATATCTTCGTTCCAGTCTAGTGCTGCGCTCTGTGACGAAAAGTCCCATATTAATCTTCGCGCATTGATCAGAGCGTCAAACGAAGGGGGCTTGTAAACAGTCAGAGGTACAGTCCGTGATAAACTGTAGGAACCTTCATTATTTGAAGAGAATCCGGCTGATTGTAAATTAGAAACATCGGAGAAGATGACACGGGCATCCGAAGTGACTGCGTGAAGTTGGCGCAGTTCAAAGTGTAACGGTGTGTTTTGGGGCTGGGGTTCCAGAGCTGAAGGTTTGAGAGTCCATAGTCCAAGTAGCGGGACGAGAAAGTCCGTCAGCGTTGATGGGAGCATGAGTTAGAAAAGTCACAGTTTACTAAGTTTACTAGGCTCTGACGTCATGTCTACATGTTATTAAGGTCAGTTGGGTATATATATCTAGGACAATGGACTGCTGCAGGTAACTCTCTATGTTCAACGGTGACAGGAACCTCAGGCGGCAACAGCAGTAGTGGTATCTAGATTCTCCATAGCCAGATTAAGAGGATCATTGGGGACGAGGTTATCTGCGACAGCAGAAGAACCAACAGCCAAACCACTGACATTGGTGCCGAAGAAAACTTCGGGGCTCGTGCAGGCAGCTACGGCTCGGCGCATGTGACTGGTCAAAAATGTTAAACCGACCTGATAAGCGGCTAAAGAAGTCTCAGAGAGAATAGAAGTTATTATTACATGGAAAAAAACTCACAATTCATCCAACCAAAGCCCTCGCGCGGGACCATCTTGAAGTCAATCCCTTGATTGCCATACTCAGCGTCAACAAGATGAGTCAGCTTAACGGCATCGAACTAAACCAGAATTTGAGCATAAGTAGATGGTTACCTTCACTGGTGAGTCTCACCTTTTCAGGAACAACACCATTGAAATCAACAAAGGCAGTTGTCATCATGTAGAGGAACCGGTATGCCAGACGCTGAGCCTCTTCTAGATACCCATAACGCTCTAGCCCAACCCATATCATGATCTGGTGAGGAGGCCTATCCAAAGTCATTATCAATACAGAATCTCGATCATCAAAGAACACTGTACCATGCGTATCTGTGGGGATAAATCAATACTTGTAGACATTACAGTGAAAAGGCACGAACGGGTAGTCCCATTGTCGATTCGGCCTGTCAAGAGATATCTTCCCGCGAGATTCTTCAGTTCCAGAAACAGCACCACCAATAACCTCGAATTTCTTGAGAGATTGGGTCCTAAACGATAGCATCAGCCACAATGGGTTACGGATCACTATATTAAATACGCACACAAGCTGCCAGGATTGCTCCTCACTAGCACAACCAGCCCAAAGCGGCCAAAATGACGTGACAGATTCATACAAAATCTGCTGTCCTTTGACAGTATCATAGTCAAAGTACAATGCCTTACTCTCGTTCCAGAGATATTTGTCAATCTGTTTACGTCTGAACTCAGCCTTATCAAACCACTCATCGGCACTCTGCAGCCGGCTCTTCGAGCTTTCTCGCGAAGGATTGGCATAAGCCTCAGGCGTCGGTGGGAAAGGTGAGAGAGGAAAATCCTCTTCCAGCTCAAGCTCGTCGTCAAAGACTTCGCGAATGGCGGTCCCAATATCGACCTCATACTTGTAAAGGAGTGACTGTAAATCTATTGTCGCAAGATTGGCACAACGCTTTTCGAAGCGATAGGTGGTGTCATGGCCAGACTCGCGGACTGCACGATCATGAAGGAAGTACTCGTCCAACCCAGGTTCTTTGATAATACCATCATTGTACTTTTCACTGAACTCCAGCACTGATATACCGTGTTTCTCAGCAAATGGTTCAAGGATGTGAGTGAAGTGCGTTGCTTCTGTCTCGGGGGGAATACCAAGGCCATCAGGGCGATATCTTGAAAGTCCTGTCTTGAGATCTATCCGTGGCTCCGCAGCCCACACAGTGTGATACTCTTTGATGGCCGCTTGAATGGCACGCTTGAGCCAGGCGCGGTTTCCGTCTACGTCAGAGCGGTCAAGCTGATTGTAAATTTGAAGTGCCATGTCAGTGAGGAATGGGGGCTGAGTTCGACAGAGGTAGTAACTTCGACTTCCGTTCAGAATCTTACCATAGTGCTTGATTTCAAAAATGAAATGATCCACCATGCCCTTGGCCATGCTGATCTGGCCGTCAACCAACAGTCCTAGAGCAATGAAGTAGGAATCCCAATTGTAGAGCTACGATGACTAGAATGAGCATCAATGAAACTCCGTATTATTTATATTTACCTCATTAAAGCGAGCGCCAGGAACAATGAATGGGATACCTTTCAACGTTTTTCCCCCATGTCCGTCATCCGTTTCATTCATTGCCAAGGCCAGCAAGCCGGGTTTGCTATTCAAACTCTTGACGAATGCAGGGTCATCTGGTTTCGGAGGAAGAACCTGGACATCAAGGTTCATGTGGGGTTTCTCCTTAGCAACTCTTCTGTAATACTCCGCCATAGCGGGTTCGCCATGGGGAACGTAGATGCGGGGCTGGATACGTCCAGTTCTATTCTTGGGGTCGGCTGTGATGATCTCAAGGCCATCTCCGTCGATACGACGAGTCAAAGAATGCCAGAAAGAGTATTTGATCATTCTAGAGAGTCGATCAACCGGGTTTTCTGTCAAACGGGCTTCATCGAGGATTATACGCTTTCTATTGTGATCGCGTGCGAGAGCAAGTTCTTGAAGGAGATTTGACATCATATATGTTCCCTAAGGAGATGTGAATAAATACGCCTGTAAGGTTCACAAGCGCGCCTGAACAAGATACATACACGAATGTCAAAGGTTTTGAAACCGTTGCTGGTTGCAGTGCCGAGAGTCATTGTCTTGGGACCAGCGTCGGTGACACTGATCTGAAAGTCTCCGTCTGTGTCCTCTTGTTCTAGTACAATGCGAATAGTCTCCTCAACGTCGATGAGGAAACGTCTGGGAACACTGCTTTTCTCGTCGTGTGACATACGTCGGGACCAAGTGCGCACATCTTCCTGGGAAACAGGTATCCGTCTAGGATTGTAACCATGTAGGTATGACTGGTGAAGAAGAGGCGTATGAACGGGATACTGTCAGAAGGTTGAATGTGCAAAACCCACATGACTATAAGTTCGAGAACGAGAGTGTGTTTCATCACGGTAATATGTCGCAGCATCATCGTTGACCGAGCGAGAACTAAGGTCATCCACAAAAGTGACACCAGGGGGATGATTGACGATGGGTGACATATTAACAAAGGGTAGGATAATAAGATGGTTGGGATTGAAAGAGATTGTTTAATGGCTGACCCACAATGGGTCGATCAACTTTACGCAACCCGATCAATCCCACACGTGCATGACGCTAACTAAGTCACGGCGCCTCTCACAAGGATATATATGCTAGAGGCATAGGAGACGCACTCAGTGCACACCGTCCCCCTAATATACCACCACCAAGCAACCATAAAATAACGCAGAGCTCGAGAGAATCACCGACACAAGCGACCTCGAACCAG
>Ga0157366_1000809_pt1 | contig 13317 bp, 9 predicted proteins | sample AttbisABBM1_FD_113149 | JGI IMG/M metagenome (GOLD analysis project Ga0157366, IMG submission 113149) | Fungus gardens microbial communities from leaf cutter ant in Botucatu, State of São Paulo, Brazil - Atta bisphaerica ABBM1 | ecosystem: Host-associated > Fungi > Mycelium > Unclassified ...
AACTTGATAGAGTTCCTAGTACAAAGTAGTCTACCTTATATACTACTACTCATGGTCCGTGCTTGCTACTGTGCATCCTACCCTAAATGACCATGTGTATGACATGAGGCCAACATGTGTTGTTCATATTGTATGACATCACCTTGTTCCAGAACCTTCTACTCTATTCTCCTAAGTCTCGTGATCAGTCTTGTAACTATGCCATCAACTTGTGACTGATGTGACAGCGTGACTGATAGACCCTAACCTGAGTTGTTCTAAAAATAGAAAAAGAAAAGAAAAATAAAAGTAAAAATAAAAGTGAAAAGAAAAATAAAAATAAAAGTGAAAATGAAAGTCAAGTCCACTATTGATGATCTTGACACAATGCTAATTTTGATATTATTTTCATTCAAGAACTATCTTGGTCCACTATTTGCTCTATTCCTAGTTTTTGGAACTGTGAAGGAGAATCCTTAGTTGGTGTTGTCAACCACCCTAACTGGCTAACTTTTACTAAAACCTCTAAATCCGAGAATAACTTTCTAAGGGTTGTCTTTTAGTCTCATTCTTCAACAACAATAATATTTTTTGGTTAATAAATATTTACTCTGATTCTTCCCATTCTGCTTTAAAGTATCTCAAGGATACTGAAGCTTGTATTTGAAATCTTCTAATTATGTCTGGTAACTTCAACATTTGGGATAGTTTATGGGATTTTTCTTTTCCTCACCATTCCTCTATTAGTAATGATCTTCTTATTATCACTGACTCTTCTAATTTAGATTTGTCAATTTCTACTAACCAAGTTCCAACTAGATACTCTGACAATGTGAATGACTCAAACTTGGTCATTGATCTTATCTTCCTTCATAGTGGTTCAAATGAATTAGACAACCACTTGATACATCTAGAGTGGCACCTCACATCAGATCATGCCCCCCTTACCATCACTATTCCCATTGTTAAGAAAAGTGTCAACTCAACCAAATATTCAATCATTAAAGATAGCAAAGAGGAAGCATTCTTCATCAAGAATGTTACTATATCTATTAGAAACCTCAATATATCCAACCTATCAGATACAACCAGTTTGGACAGAGCTGTTAATAATTTTGTTAATGCAGTCAAAAGTGCTTAGAAAAAGAACTTGAAAATCATCAACATCACAAAACACTCCAAGAGCTGGTGGGATGAAAACTATAGTAGGAACCTGGAAAATTACAGGTCGTCAAAAAGCCTAGAGAACTGGAAGACCTTTCATAGAACAGTTAAGAATATGAAACATTTATTCTTCAACCTCAAAATCCAGGAAATAGCCAACAAAAAGCGAGGTTCTTGGGAGCTCATGAACTGGGTCAACAAATAAAAACTACCAGCTATTAAAGCAATCAAGTATAACAATCAACCTTGCCTGGAAATTAACGACCTTTGGCATGTGCTACACTCTTCCTTCAACATGGCCCAACATCATCATATTGATGAGAACATTCTCAATGAAATTGCATCTTTTTCATCTTCCACTTAGATTCCATTCTTGGAAGAAGAATTTACCATTGCTATTGCTAAGTGCAATAATTCATCTACTCCTAGCTCTAACAAACTTTTATGGAGTCACCTCAAACACATACTCAAGGACAAGTTGTGCTTGAAAAACATAATCAAAATTGTGAATGTTTGCCTTGACATAGGTTATTGACTATCCCACTTCAAAAATTTGACAACCATTGTAATCCCAAAGCCTAACAAAGCATCTTATGATATGCTCAAATCTTTCAGACCTATCATCTTGCTTAACACTTTGGGAAAACTAATTGAAAAAGTCATCAGTGATAGGCTCCAATTTCATGCAGTTTCTAACAACTTCATCCACTAGAGTTAACTAGGAGGGCTCAAGTTCAAGTCCACATCAGATGTTGGCATTGCTCTTACTCACTTCATTCATATGGGGTGGGTTCAAAACCTTTTAACTAGCACCCTTGCTTTCAACATCACCCAATTTTTCCCTTTACTTAACCACTATCTTCTTACTCTTATTCTAGGAAAAGCAGGTTTTGACTTGTACATTGTTAAGTTCTTTTCTAACTATCTTGTTGGTAGAAAGACACATTACTTTTGGAACAGTTTTTCTTCTCCATCTTTTAATGTAAACATTGGAGTGGGTCAAGGCTTGGCCCTCTCTCCTATCCTTTCAGCTCTCTATCTTTTGCCTTTTCTTTACATCTTAGAAAATTGATTAAAAAATCCCAAAATTCTGATTTCTATTTTATCTTTTGTTGATGATGTGCTTCTTGTTGCTTAGAGCAAGTCCTTTCACCTATCTAACTCTCTCCTCTTTTGTAGCTACAATGTTATTTCAAACCTTCTTTCAAAATTCAGTCTTCTAGTAGAACACTTGAAAACTGAAGTCTTTCATTTTACAAGGTCACATAGCACTTTTAGCCCCCCTTCCCTCAACCTTTCCTCTATTGGTGGCCCTATTCTATGCCCCAAGGATTCCTAGAAATACCTAAGTTTCATATTTGACAGAAAACTATTGTTTTGTCAACATATTGATTTCTACTCCAACAAGACAATTTCAACTATCAAGTGTATGAAAATTCTTGGAAACTCAGTTCAAGGTTTGAACCTGCACTAAAAATGCCTCCTATATAGAAGTTACATCTTCCTAATTGCCCTTTATGAGTTCCAACTATGATATTATAACAGAGCCTCTCTGTCCTACTCTTTGAAGATGTTAGGCAAAATGCAGAGAAGAGCTGCCATCTGGATATTAGGGGCTTTCAAAATATCCCCTTTGTTTGGCATTGAAGCCATTGCAGGCCTTATCCCTATCAACCTCTATCTCCAAAAACTCAGTAGGAGATCACAACTTCAAGTGCACTCTCTCCCTTTCAGCCACATCCTTTGATCTCTCATAGAGCCTAGAACAAATTTATCACTCAATCAACACATGTTTTCTCTTGGTACTTTAACATAGCACTAATGCAAATTAATCAAAAGTCCATTAGTTGATATGGATAACTGTTTCAATGAAGTATTTCCTTCCTTTGTTTCTCTTCATCCTGAATTTCCCCCTGGATGTAGAGTCATTGACATTTTCTCTAGTCGTTTCTCTTTTCATTTATCTAGTAAACATAAAGATGACAACCTTAAAGCTCATATTCAGCAACTGAACAACTTGGCTATTGAATCTTCGAGCATTCCCTCACATGCTCTTGTTATTATGGACATTAGTGTTAAGAACAACATTGCCACTTCCATCTCATATACTTACATCCACAACAAACCTATCACCAAAACTCTCTACTATATGGTAAACATCACAAGCATAAAGGCTAAACTTTTCGCTATCAGATGTAGTATCAACCAGGCCACAAATTCTAATGATGTTTCAAAAATCATCATTGTCACTGATTCTATTCACACTGCTAAAAAGATCTTTAACATAACTTCCCATCTTTTTCAAAGTCATGCAGCATCCATTTTTAACAAGCTTTGAACTTTCTTCTCTCGTCATCAGGAGAATGTGATTAAATTTTGGGAGTGCCCTAGCCATAGCAATTGGTCTCTTCATAAAGCAGTTGACAATGAAACAAAATCTTTTATTTACATTCTGCTATTCCCTTGCAAATTGTCTTGGGATTTCAGCAGAAAAAAAGAATGTGACAATATTACTAATAGGTGGAGAATGATTTTCCAAGCATCAGATCTCAAGGGAAAACACTTCCTCAATCTTATCGACAATGACAATAACATCATCAAACCATCATACATCAAAGGCAGTTCATGGCTCAAATTCTTTGGCTATTCCAAATCTCTGTGTACAAGAACCTCGAGGGCAATAATCAATTATGCTCCAATCAGTGAATATAAACTTAGGTTCTTCCCTAGGAAAGAGATTAGCTGTTCTTGTGGGTTATATTCCATTGAAACTAGATGTTATATTCTTCATGAGTGCAGAAGGTTTAATGAATACTAGAGAGTAGACTTCTTAGTTAGTATTAGTTAGTGTTCCTTTCTTTCTTTTCCTTTCTCTTCACTTTCCATTTCTCTTCTCAACTCTTTATATAGTATTGCTTGTCTTGTATAGTTATGATGTAGCTACCATGGTCTGCCTATATGTCCTGTATAATAAATTGTTGAAATTTTAAAAAAATAGATTTTCCTGATCTCTTATCTTTGACCTTATAAACTGTACTGCTAGCACCTTCACCCAACCTCTACATCTCCTTGATCACTTCATCTAACCAGTTGCCAAGATTTGTAGCCACAGGATTAGGCTTAAGGTTAGTGTTCTCATGAGAAAAAGGCTGCTAGATAGCCATGTTGTTGATTTCTTTGATCAAGTTATTGAGGCTGTCCAGGGGCTCAGAGGCAGTATGATTAGGCATAGTCATATTCTGAGATGGTTGTAAGGTTTCTGGAAATGACAGACATTCTATATAGTTGTAATAAACATTTTAATCTCCCAGATCAGCTTACTTGATGAGAAATGATAAGAACAGTATAACCAGAGGTGTTTCTCATAGAAATATCTAAAATGTCAGTCTGAAAAGAAAGAGAGGTTACTATTAGTAACAGATAGAAGGAGTTTGGAACAATAGTCAAAATTAAACTCCAAGGTCAGTAGTGAAGAGTAAAAAGATAAATACTATAGGCTTTGATAGTAGTATTTAGCTTCAAGTTAAGAAAACAGATACCATAGGCTTTGACAACAGTATTTAGCCTATTGAAAAGGAAGTCTGGAACTCTGTGGGCTTTGATAGCAATGTTGGAACTAAAAGAGTAAATTCTCTTATATTCACCTTCTATTATAACTTAAGTTCAAGTATAAGAATGAAAGAGAAACTTTGTATTGGGTTAATATAAGAGAACTTGATAGAGTTTCTAGTATTACATATTTATCTTATATACACTAGGTTAATGGTCTGTGCTAAGCTATATCTAACCTACTTTAAGATCATGTATTATTTATAAGATTAACATATGGAAAATATATTATATAATATCATTGTTCCAAAACTTTCTACATCTTTCTCCTATATCTTGTGATCATGTGACTGTGACTATGATAGCTGTTACATCTTGTCATGATATATAATAATAACATCATGCTAAACTCTAATTCTAAGTCTTAAATAAGAAAATAGATAAAAATAAAAATAAAAATAAATAGAGTTTACTGTTTTTAATTCTGATATCTTCTCTCTTAAATTGTTGTAATTTTAAATAATAGAGATTGTTCAAAACTTAATAGTTGAAAACTTGGTAGCTTTAATGAACTATGAGGCTCAATTAGTGAAAATCTACTATCCTATTTAGGATAAATACTTTCAAGACATCTTTCTAAAAATTCTCTTCTAAACCAAAGTTTTTGTCTGTTTATAAATATAGGATTCAGAGATTTTTAAATGTTTACTAGGTACAGAATCTATAGATGTGGTAGTTGACTTAATAATATTGAACACTAGATACAGTCTTTTTAATACTGGTAAAAACTTCAGTTAGTAGATTATGGAATTTACTCACTTCTTCACCATATAAAAGATCTGAGTTATTAGTATAATAGTTTGGCTAAAGAATGGGTGATATAAATGTCTATATTGAAAGACCAGTATGAGGGTTCATTTATTTATTTAGTAAACCTTGTAATACTTTTTACCTTGGACTCTTGGTAGAGTATGGTTCAAAGCTTATCTAAAGGAGATAATTTGTATTTAAGAAGAACAAATATTGCTTAGTAGAGGTATAAACATAGTTATTATATTAGTATGAGTAAAAGATCATACCAGTCACTTTGCTACTTATTCTCAAACAACTGGAGGTACTGGTTGAGTTTCTAGTTTATATATTCCATTTGTGCATTCAACTAGAGATGCCATGCTATTGATAAAGTAATTTTAATTCCAAACATGTGATTAAGTTTTTTAGTGAAATGTGCAACAAACTATAGACTTCTATTTGAGACTATCTAAGTAGAGAGATTATATTATTTCTAAATATAGTATAAAAAAAGCTTAGTAGTGCCCTCTATAGTGATAGTAGTATAAGTCAGAATGAAGTACATTCTTTTAGATACAGAGTTTACTATTGTCATTACTATATTAAACTCTGTAGACTCTGAAAATTTCACAATAAAGTCTACACTAGTAGTTTCCTACTGAAATTTGGGTGCTAGTAGCAAATATAGCTTTCTGAGAGAAAGATAATATATCAGTTTTGTCAGAGTTGCAAATGTTGGACTAAATTTTATTTTCCTTTTCATTTTTGTTTCTATTTTATTCAGGGTTAGGGTGAAGTATAATATCACATATCATATGACACTGTTACAGTAACAGTTACATAATCACATGGTCATGATGGAACATAGTAGAACATTCTGGAATAATGACGTTATATAATGTGCTTAACGTATATTGACCTTATGGTTTACACATAGTCTTTAGAGTAGACTAGATACAGTAGTAGCATAGACCATTCAGTAGAGTATATAAGGTAGACAACTTTGTACTAGGAACTCCATTGAGTTCTCTTGTGATTAACCCAATCCAAGGTTTACTCTTCTGACTTTAACTTTAAGTCTCAAGACATAACAAGTTTAGTATGCAAGCAAAGATAATATATACTAATATACTAGCCAATGTATTTTGATATCTGGGGTTACTCATAGTTTCAGAAGACTGATTTTAATGTTTTTTATTTACCTACATGCTTAGTTATCTTGAAGTTATGATAGAGTGTGACTGTAAGAAGATTCTCTACTTTGTCTGAATTTAAGTCTGTAATATCCATCAAAGTCCAAGTCAACTTGTTTCCAAGTCTTACATTAATGTATAGCACTACTATGGACTTTTACTCACCTCCTCACAACCATTGACCTGTCTCTTTTAGCTATTAACCAATGAATTTCTATTATTTAGCAATGTTTCTACTAAGGTTTCTAACTATATAGCTTTATTATTCTATAGTTAGGTTACCAAATGTTCTGCTTAATGGCTTACTTGATTAGAATGGACTCTTTGATACTTAGAGTAGCTTTTGTTTCTGGGAAAACCCATCCTATTCTCTTAAACATTTTCTAGAGATAAGTTATATATGTAGTATCCTTAGACAATATATTTTAAGATCTTTCTAGAGTCATTAACTTGTCACATACTATCTGATACCCATACTCTTCTCACTCTTTTCTAGTGTAGATTGCATTCCATTCCAATTATCTATCAATCTAAGGACTAAACTCTGTATTCCTCATCAATCATATAGAGTTCCAAACAATAACCCAGAGTATATGCAGTAGTAGAGTATTATTAGATTATTACTTCTGTATTTAAGATTTCTTAGTCTGATAATTGACTTAGATTATGCTATACTTGCACTAAGTACATTTAAGTCTCCTCTTCTGAAAATATAATTTAATCCATCTTCTAATCTTATTTTCCAACTCAACCTGTCTTCTATACTACTTATGGATAATCCTGATGAGTATGAATCACTCTTAATAGTATTATCAGACTATATAGCCACCATTGCAACCTAACATTTCCTAGATAATCCAACCCCTATTCTGACAAAAAATAATATTTCCTTGTTAGAGCTTTACCTCCCCTCTGGGCTTTTATCTACTTATTAACTAAGCAAACAATTTGCTTATATAGCTATTCTACTCTAATACTCCAGATATCTAATAAAATTAACTCCAACTCTCCTGTTCTTCAGAAGGGTGCTCAAAAGTATATCAAACACTTTCAAAATTGTTCCAGTTAATAACAATCCTAACTAGGTAGATGTACTAGAAGTAGAAAAGCCTTTGCCACCTCTAAAAACTATCACATTTCAACAACCTCCTAGATCAATAAACCTCTTAGAAGAGGCTCTTGGAAAACTTGCAGCCAACTTGATCTCTGTAATAAACCCTGTTTTCTCTATAACAAGAATCCAGATGCCAAATGCTTTTGATAGCATGGATTTTGAGAAACTTAACAGCTTTCTTTGTCAATGCTAACTTCATTTTCACACAAACCCAGTACAGTTCAGTACAGATGTTGTGAAGGTAAACTTCACAATAATTTATCTAACAGGAGTTATATAAAGCTGATTTGAGATTAGGTTGGATCAAGAAGAACAAGAAATTTACCAGAATTAGCTCTAGAACTGGGCACTGTTTATGGAAGAATTGTACTAACACTCTGAATTATCCAACTCTATTGGAGATATAGTTTTAGTACTTAACAACTTCATAAAATATTCATTTCAGTTAGAATAGGGAGATAATGTATTATGTCACCAATACTACCAAGGATTTCTGAACTAAATTCAGAATTCCATATATATGTAGGAAGAGAAGAAACCCATCTTTTTCCAATTAATATACTTTCTAGTCATAACCATCAACAACTGTTATTAGAAAAGAGAAAGGAAATACAACTGTACCTACAACTTTACATCTACTCTTCCAACCCAAACATCTGTACCTCTAACAAAAACAAACCTAGGCAGAAGAACTGCAAACTCTCCCAAAGTGACATCTCCAAAAAGTTGGATAGTGATGAAAAACTGACACTTAAAAAGTGGAAGAGACACTTCAACAACAATTTATGCATATATTGTAGAAAGAGAAGTTACCAAGTCAAAGCATGTTCATATTACCTTTCAGGTAACACAAGATTCCAGGCTAGATGCACAGAAGCTGACCTCTTTATACTGGAAGCTACTCTAACTATGTAGTTGGGAAACTAGAATATGGCTTTATAAATTCTGTACAAATTGTGAGCTATATTGATCTCATTTGTGTAAAGAGCTCAATTCACTTTAATACTACCATCCTCTCCAATCCAAACTCACTCATCTTGACATTTACATCACTTTTGGTTTGCAAATCAGATTATATCTAAAATCCAACTTTTTGTGCTCTTGTCAACTTAGGTTCTACCTACTGTTTTGTTAACACTGCATTCACACAAAAATACAATATCCCTACTATCCCAACAGGTATAATACCTGTGAAACCAAAACTGTTTGATAGATTATTCAACAATATTTCTGAAACAGCCTTCTTACCTATCACTTTTCTATCCAGCTACTAAATATATATGTAACACTTCTCGACTTCTCTTGTTTATTAGTACTTGGATACAACTGGCTTACCTAACATAATCTCTTGATTGACTAGACTACTAGGTCCATTATTTTATAACCAAGCTCAAGAAGGAAAAATTACCTACTAAAAAAAATATGACATCTACACTCTCTGAAGAAATACTGTTTATGCCTGATCCACCTGATTTCCCCAGCTCTGAACCTAAATTTCCTCCTTTCCAACCCTACATCACCATAATTAGTGTTCAATTATATATTTAGACAGTATGAATGATAGACTCAACAACTTTCTATCTTGCACTTCACTTCACTAATCTCACTGGAAGAGCAGTAAGAATTACCAGTGACTCAGTTAATCTATCCACTGTCCTATCTAAGTACTATGAATTCATAGATGTTTTTAACAAGGCCAAAGTAGAGATCTTGGCCTCCTACTGCTTATATGACTTACAAACCAAATTAGAAAATGGGAAAAAACCATCTATTGGAACTATCTACTCACTTTCAATAGCAGAACAAGAAGCACTCAAAGAGTTCATCAATGAAAACCTAAACATGAGATTCATACAACTAATATCTTTTTCTCACAGAGTACTAGTACTATTTGTCAAAAAGAAAGATAACTATCTCTATCTATGTATCAACTTCTAGAAACTCAATTGTATTACACAGAAGGATAAGTACTCACTTTCTCTGATATCCAATCTTCTTGATTCCCTCTAGAAGATATGCATCTATATGAAGATTAACCTCTGTCATGTGTTATGGCAACCACTAGTCACAAAGACCAATAGCAACACAATCAATAAATTTCTCAGTAGGATATCGAGTGGGGATTATAAGAGAACTTGACAAGGAGTCCCCACTATATTGCTATCCTATTTATACTATTACATATAGTCCATACTATGACTGTGCTTCTACTGTGAAACCTACCCTAAAGTCCATGTGTCATCCATGAGTGCACCATATATACACCATGAGGTAGTAATGCAGTTAATATGCTTCTTGACATCATTATCTAGACTCTTCCCAACTTCTCTAGACTTTTCTAGACCATAGACCCTTCTAGACCACTCTAGATCCTATGATGTAATATCATGTGACTTCCATATCACATGCCTTCTCTCTCTTACTATAGACTAATAAAATAATGTTCTTCCACTAATATATATAGAAATATCTTCCCACACTTCTTCATCTTATAACATCATGCATATTACTTAGTATGAATCACAGAAGGCAATGAATGAAAGATGGCCTTTTGAACTTGCTATGTGTTATGATTCAATGCTCAAGGTGTTAAGCAAAGAACTAACTCTTGTATTGAGTGACACAAGAGAACTTGATAGAGTTCCTAATACAAAGTAGTCTACCTTATATACTATTCCCTATGGTCTGTGCTAGCTACTGTGCACCCTACTCTTGTTCTAGAACCTTCTACTTTCTTCTCCCAAGTCTCGTGATCAGTCTTGTGACTAATGTGACAGCGTGACTGATAAACCCTAACCTGAGTTGTTCTAAAAATAGAAAAAGAAAAAGAAAAGAAAAGTAAAATAAAGTGAAAAGAGAAAATAAAATAAAGTCCACCGTCAATGATCTTAACACTATGGATCCTTTAAATAGGTAGTGATGTATTTCAGCCTAACTAATACCCTGGTAGCTTTTCAACAGTTCATAAACAATACTTTCTTGGATTTCTTAGATATTTGCATAGTGGTGTATCTCTCTGATATCCTGATTTATTTGGATAATATGTCCTAACATCAAGAGCACATTAAAGAAGTATTATGTTAACTTTACAAAGCTAGTCTATATGTGAAAGCTGAAAAGTGTGAATTTCACTCTGATTCTATAAAATATCTAGAGTATATTTTACTTCTATCTAGATCAACTATGTCTTCTGATAAAATCAATACAATTCAGAATTTGCCCAAACTAAAGAAAGTCAAGGATATACAAGCTTTTTTAGAGTTTGCAAATTTCTACCATAAATTTATTTACAATTACTCAGACATGGCTGCTCTGTTGACCTAGTTGATATGGAAAGATACTCCTTAGAACTTTAACCTCCAGTGCTGTAAAGCATTTAATACCATTAAAAAAGTGTTTGTCTCTGTTCCAATCCTTACTCACTAGATCTCCAATATCCAAATGATTGTGGAAATCAATGCTTCAAATTATGCTCTTGTAGCTATACTATTGATTATAATAGAAGAAAAAGAAGTATACCTAGTCATATTCCACTCCTATACATTCAAAGCTGCAGAATTTAACTACAATATACATGATAAGAAACTCCTCATGGTTTTTGAAGCCTTCTACACCTGGTACCACTACTTGGAAGGGTCAGAGCTTCCTATAGATATTATTACAGACCACAAGAACCTGGAGTATTTGTCAACTACCAAAATTTTCTTTCATTACCAAGCAAAATAGTTAGAATTCCTCTCCCAGTTTAATCTTGTTATTTGCTTCTGTCTAAGACATTTAGAATCCAAACCTGATGCTATTACTTGTAGAGAGAACCTTTATCTGAGAGAAGAAAATGCTACCTATATTTTTATTAACTCTCAAAACCTATTTTCATCCATAGTCAACTTGTGATATTTCTCTAAGCTACCATCCTGGTTTCTTCATCTCTCTGGACTGCCACCATTATAGACTTCAGTAGCTTGCATGACAACATCTGGTTAGCAATTACATAGGCTGAGATACTTTAGAAACACCTCCATCATCTAACAGAATACTAGTTATTAGACACATCCAGGCTTTTACTCAAGAATAGGAAAATCTATATGCTATTGGCAAATGATCTCCACACACATGTTCTACAGTACTACTATAATCATATCCTCACAGAACATTTTGGGCAAGATAAGACACTGGAACTCATTCATTGTAGATATACTTGGCTATTTATATATGTGGATGTCAAGAGTTTTTATAATTCTTGTGTCACTTGCATGAAATCCAAACCACAACATTATAAGCCATATGGATCACTCAAACAACTTCCAATCCCCAAACAATACTGAAACTCAATCTCTATGGATTTTATTGAAAAACTTCTTTCTTTATCTAAATATAACACAATTCTGGTCGTTGTTAATTGACTCTCTAAGAAGGCTATATTTGTCCTGACAGTAGATACCATCACTTTGCACAAGCTAGTCAAACTGTTTATAATCCATATCTTTTCTAAGTACAGTGTTTTATCCCATGTCACTTTCAATTATAGATTGGAGTTTGTCTCAAAATTTTTCTAGTTCTTGGAAACTGCCTTCAATATGTGACTCCACTTTGCTTTCAGATATTACCTTGAAGAAGACAGATAAACAGAATACACCAACTAGATACTAGAACAGTACCTTTATGTCTACTATAACTACCAATAGGATAACTAGTCAGATCTTTTTCTACTTGCAGAATTTGCATACAATAATGCACTAAGCACTACTACTGGGGTATCACCATTTTTTGTGAACAAAGGTTACTACCTGAGTGTTATAACTTAAGTCTTAGAATAAAGATGAAAAACTACTTTTGTATTGAGTAACACAAAAGAACTTGATAGAGTTCTAAGTATAGACTAGTTTACCATATATATCACAGACCATAGTCTATGTGCACACTATGACTAACCTACCCTAAAATACATGTACTTGCTATAAGGCCAACATGTTGTTACTATACTGTCTGATATTATCTATTCTAGAACTTTTTATGACTTTCTCTGTATTATATAATTGTGTGACTGTCACATGTAATGTTACATCACTTTCATCTAAGTCCAGAATAAAGAAAAAAGAAAAAGAAATCTAAAAAATAAAATAAAAGAAAAGAGAAATAAAATGAAATCAAGTCTATTATTTGCAATTCTGACACTGAGAATTAATGTATATCCAGAATGAGACATTGTTTCATTCTATACCTATGGATTTACTATAGATCTTAATAAACTACAAAACACCTTGAAAATAGAGATATTTATAGTGCAATAATAATATTGATGGTTAGTAGATACATATAGGACCCTGGCCCTGAATTTCCAGATTGAACAACAGGTATTCATTGAAGTACAGTTCTTTTACACTATATGACCCTTAAAAAAGCTATTGGAAAAATACTTAGAGTTATTTAAGATTATCAGCCAAGCTAGTACTCACTTGTTCATAATCCACCTTTCAAGATTAATGCATACTATCCACCCAGTGTTCCATATGTCTATGCTTGAAC
>Ga0157366_1000810_pt1 | contig 13312 bp, 16 predicted proteins | sample AttbisABBM1_FD_113149 | JGI IMG/M metagenome (GOLD analysis project Ga0157366, IMG submission 113149) | Fungus gardens microbial communities from leaf cutter ant in Botucatu, State of São Paulo, Brazil - Atta bisphaerica ABBM1 | ecosystem: Host-associated > Fungi > Mycelium > Unclassified ...
CCCTAACAGCACAGGTGACAACTGAGAGGTCCCAGTAGCCTTAGGAATTAATCTGATAACTCAGGAGTCACTCAGTTAACTGTGAACAACTGTATATGACTAAGAGTTATAAAACATGTCCATAGGGAGTAGTATATGTGATCATGTGATGTACTAACTAAGTGAAGCTTAATCCCAAAAACTAAGTGCACAATAACTATTGTAAAACTGATCACTTCTAACAGTTACAGAATGGTTACTAATAGCTAAGTTCACCTATAACAATAGGCAATACTCAAGTACAGTACAGTGCCATTCTTGATAATTTAGAAAGGCATCCAAATGTTAGTGAAGAAGGGCAGAATCATCAAAAAGAGTACCAGAAGCTGATGAATTCATCCAAGGAAGGAGGAAGCTGTTGAGTATAAGGAAGAAGATCTGGTATGGGTTGATGGATCGAACATCAACACCGACTGACCCACCGACTGACCAACCAAGAAACTGTCATTCAAGAGAGCAGGTCTTTTTCCAGTAGTCAAAAGGATCAGATCTTCTGCATATGAACTCAAGATACTAAAGATGTGGAAAAGTCTACACCCAATCATCAATGAATCCAAACTGAAGCTTTATCATCATCCAACATTTCCCCAACAACAAGAAACTTCATTAACACTCATCACACTGAGTCAAGAAAGCACTACCCAGGAAGCGGAATGGATCTTAGACTCCAGAAGACGGGGAAGTGAATTAGAATACCTCATTCAGTGGAAAGGACAACCCTTTGAAGAATCCACATGGGAGGATCGGCAAGAGGTCATCAGAGGGGCAGCCTGACTATGCCAAGACCAAGAATTCCACAGGAGCCATCCCGATGCCCCTGGAATCCCCACAATCCGAACACGCAGGGAGTTGTACAATGAGGTCGCGAGGACGCGACCTTAGGAGCGGGTAATGTTATGATTCGGGACATAAGCCAGTGTAAGGGCAAGTGAGGGATAAGGCGCGGATTACGTGAGACCATATCTAGAATAGCCACTACGGCGTTAGTGCGACTCGCTCCTTAACCTTAGTCTGGTCGATAATAAATCCCGTTTTTCAAACACTGGTCCATGGTGTTTCGTAATAGAGATTGTCTACAATATCTCATTAAATGGCATGATCAACCCATGGAAGAAATGACTTGAGGATACAAATGTGACATTCTCGAAGAAGCATGGCATATTATGATTATCATAGAAAACACCCCAACGCTCCTTGAATGCCAGCCATCAGAATTCTGGGAACTCTATATAGCAGTGTTGCAAAGATGCAACCTTAGAAAGGGGGGGTAACGTTACATGTTTTATCATCTCATATAGTACAGCCTTGATCCATGACTCGATCCGCAGTAATCAAGGTAGTTTAATATTGTAGTTCTTGTCTGGTTCAGTATTCTTCCAATCAATGGGGTCCGAGGTTTCGTAACATCAACAGTCAGTTTACCGGGACACTGGCTCATACCCTGGTGAAATTAAGTATCAAGTATCTCTAGGCTTGATCAAAAGTTTGATACAGATACCTTGTTTGTATTTAAACAGTGAGGTCAAATAGATCGCGAAAGGAGAATCGTAAGAAAAACTTTGATCATCTCCTTTCTACACTTTCAGGTATGGTTTCTTTCTCGCCCTTCCTTTCTACAGTTATTCGATGCGCCGCCCTTCCTTTCGTCATGTACGCCACCCCTCCCTTTTATTCACCAATTTCAAAAATGACCTCTTCGCCGCTTTCCTTGAATTCGTCGGCACAACCTTCTTTCTCCTCTTCGCATTCGGTGCTACCCAGGCCACCTCCGCCCAAGTCGCTTCATCTACCTCTTCCGCAAATGACAAAGTCATCCAAGTATTCTCCATCTCCACCTCTTTCGGCCTCAGCTTGTTGATATCCGCCTGGATCTGGTTTCGTGTCACCGGCGGCTTGTTTAATCCCGATGTCGCTATGTGCTTGTTCTTTGCCGGGGCCATTGGTCTCATCAGGTTTGTCCTCTACGTCGCTGCCGAGTTGGTGGGCGCCATTGTTGCAGCCGCGATCATACAGGCCTTGACAAAGGGCCCGTTATTCATCAAGTGAGTCCATTATATTACATGTACTTAGGACTCATTTTTGCTTTTCCAGTACGACCTTGGCTCCCGATATAAATAGGACCCAAGGCTTATTTATGGAAATGTTTGCGACCGCCGGACTCTGTCTCGTCGTTCTCATGTTAGCAGCAGAAAAACACAGAGCCACGCCGTTTGCACCAGTCGGAATCGGATTAACGCTCTTTGCTGGCCAGTTGTGCGTCCTTCTTCATTTCCGAAATCTTCTATCTGACTTACACAGATGGCTTACATACTATACTGGATGCGCCATGAATGCCGCAAGAGCATTTGGACCTGCTGTTTTATCACAATTTCCAAATTATCATTGGATAGCAAGTCAATTTCTAGTCCATATGCATCAGCACACTTATCCTGCTACGAACAATACAGTATTGGCTTGGTCCAGGTCTAGGTTCTCTACTGGCTTCAGTCATATACGCCCTTCTGAAACAGTATGTCTTGGCTGCACTTTTCTACTTTGCTAACCGCCCCCTCAGTTATCATTACCTACGTCTCAACCCTGGCCAAGCAGCTGAAAACCCCAAATTATCACCGAACGATCCTTTGAGAGTGTTGATCGACGAACACATCGATGCTCATCATGATGAAATTGATACCACCCGAGATATGGTTACACAAGAGACAAGTCCGGATGCAAATAACGATATTAATACGAGTAGCATGGACCCAAATGGGGAAAGGGGGAGAACAACGCCTCAACTAGATAATACCAATACAACCGACATAGTTTAATAATCCAGTCAGCTCGAGAGTATATCAATGTCTAGTCCAACTCTAAGCTATACATAATTTACGATTTGAGACTGCACATGGACTACTAGGGTAAGTATGGTGGGCTCATTTGAAGCTCGTTTAACTACGCTATATGACATGATCGACCAAAGGTCTGGACATGTGAAAGGACATACCTACGCACTTTTCTAGTCTCACTTCCTGGAAATCCAGGTTCTTGTGGGCGCATGATCTATCAGATTTTCATATTAACTCTATCATTTATCATGATCACGGTCAGTCGCCCGTTGCACGCGGTACCGCGCATATCTCGAATCGAGTTAGGAGTTTCCTTTGACTTCTTTTGGATTTCATGTATAACGTGCAAGGCTTCAGATGCCCGTTTATTGATTGAGCCAATTAATATTAATGAATCTTTTGAACATTGGCGCGAGGTTCGGCCCTCCACAATCAGTGAGTGATTTTTGATTTTTGAAGAGAAAAGAATACAAAATTTGTATTTAGTGCTCGAGTTATAACTATTCATTCCATCAGAAGGTCTGCAGCAGTAATCAAGTTATTATCTTTCTCCTCACTTCCCTCCTGTGGCATTTTTGACGCAGAGGTGGATCATTAGCAACTCCCGTGGATCCTGCCTCAGTGGCGTCGTAGTCCCTTCATAAGATAAAATTCATTCATTCACCACATTTTTACATTAGGAGAAGAAGGAGAGCCTGCAAGAATGAATTCTTTCTTAAATACTATAGCCTTAAGGGGACAGGAGGGATGTCAAAGCCTTTGGGACTAGCATTTCCCTAGATGGAAGTTGTATTAGAAGGTGAGGCTTACGGCGAAGGGATAGATTTAGATAAGAACATGGATAGCGGCGTCGGTCAGGTTTATAAGAAGTCACCTCTCCCTCTCTCCATATTATTGTCTAAACATCAGTATCCTCCATGCACCGCCTGTTTTTCCAGATTTCAATCCAGCTTTTCTTGGTGTTTTTCTTAATCACCCATCTCGCAAGAGGTTCCCCTATCAACGACAAAGAAATATATAAATACGATATTACCCCAAACACCGAAAATAACAATGACGACTCTGTCGTAGCCACCAATCCAGACCAGACTCTAACCCTCCTTAGAGAAAAAGGGTCCAACTGTTTCCCTGCTATTGGTTTTATAATGCCTCGAGAGCCGCCTTCATCATTAAACGAATGGTGGTGTGACATGAGCAGCGAGTACGCATTTGTCGGATTCAGTTATGAAGTCTCAGAATGTGAGTTGGAGTGGAAGAAAAGTACAAGTCGTGACTTTTTTTAGGTCAAAGCTTTAGTAAGTTGAAGAGAGATTTTATGGATATTAGACAACAATTTCGAGGTCGTTACGTTCGAATATACGGAGCTTGCGATAATCGGGGTTTCTAGTACGTCATGGTCATAAGTGCTTGGTAGGATCAAGAATCCTTACTTCCTTCTCACCCTCGCTTCCTTCTTCTCTAATAGCGATGATGTGATCAGTGCGGCTTGGGAAGCAGGGATTGGCGTACACGCGCTAATCTGGGTAAGCACTTGAACTTGATTTAAAAAAATCATAAACAGATCTCGAAGAAGTCTAATGATTATTTTTTGGTGTGCGGGGGGCTTCTAGTTCGGATTTGACGGAAGTGATGAATGGAAGGCGCGCCGTGATGAGTTGATTTCCACTCTTCACATGAACAAATATGCCAAATTTGTCGTTCGAGCTCTACAATTTGGCTCGGAACCGCTTTTCGATGACGTTTTGCGGGTCAATGAATTGGCACAACAAGTTCGTGAGGCGAAAGCGCGGGTAATCAGTTTACATATTCCGGTGACCGTTAGTGATTTGGCATATTCCTATCAAAAGGTAAGTGATGAAGGGGCGTTACCCCTTGTGTTTATATTGGTTTCTTCAGAATGGCGGAGCACACCCCATTATCTCCGCAATTGACATGATCGATGCGCATGTGTTACCTTACTTCGCGCAGGATGCGTCGACAGGTTCGTCTCCAACAAATATATTCAAGGTCCGTTTATATGTAAGTTTGGTGCTGGTCATTTTGTTCACAGCGAGAAACGCTTGGCCATTTGTTCAAAAGAATGTGGACTGGTTTGCAGGGAATGGCCAGGGAAAGAAGATATACCTCAGTCAGGTGAGAGTGATAATGGTGCATCTAAATCAATAGAACTAGGTTCTAAACTGAATGTGAAAGAACGGTTGGCCGTCCAGGACTTATACAGGAGTAGAACCAAACAGCGACAGAGCCGTCGCTAATGTCCAGAATGAACATGTAGGCATCTTGTGTGTGCCTTGTTATCGGATAACATCAGCTTACATCAGGATTATTACAATCTGCTGGATGCACACTGCCAATACTTCAAGACGGTTCCTGGAGGTGGAATCGGTTGGTTTGCGCATCTTTACTCTGATAGTCAGGAACCAGGCTATGGAATCTATGATACCAAAGGAAACTTGAAGTTCCCATTTAGCCCCCGCACTGCTTGTTGAATTATGCAAGCGAGGCTTCAGCTTTTGTCCGTTTACAAGCTATGAAACCTGAACGCGTTATATAAATAGCTTTTATACACTAACCTCATCGGACGAATGAATCAACCTTAGCAAGTTTTATGCTCAGAATGATCCATTTACGACGAAAACGCCATTGAGTTCTAATCCCATTTGCGTGCCTTCTGAGTGGGACTCCTGGGAGAGATAAATCACGCTTCGAGAGGAGAAAAATTTGTCCTTTGCAAACCTCATTGAGTGCGCAACAACGTATGCTTTCTGATCTAATAGAAGATCCTCACCTTCAATCCAGTAGAATGTGAAATACATCAGACCCAAGATATTCCACTGGAATGTCAATTCCCTCAGGAAAGGTGAACAATCAAGTGATTGCCGAAAACGATACCACCGGCGGACTCCGATCATCGTTGAATGATATCATAATTGAACGGCTGGTGACTCAATACTCGTACTATGTCAACAAGAGCCCTAAATGCAATCCTTCCTCAAGTTGAAAAATCGCCCTATGAAGCTCACCAGAAGGCTCGGACCTTTGCCTCGCGATATGTGAAGTCGGGTCAATATGACACTGCAATCGATGTTCTTTTCCAGAGTGCTCGCGAACTCTTGAAAACGGGACAGGTTGGCAGTGGTGTTGATCTTGCAGGATTTCTGTTGGAAGTCTACGATAACAAAAAGGAACCTGTGACAGAAGAGAGCAGAGGTATGTGTATTGTGTATATATCTCATATCTCTCGTCACTGAGCATGGGGTTGGGTCCAGGTAGACTCACACAGCTACTAGCTCTTACTGGGTCTGATGGAACGTGGAGAAAAACATTAGCAGACAAGGCAATAGCGTGGGTGCTTATAATCTCGGACTCTTCCTTTAGTTTATCTGTGTCGTAGATGGTCGTCAAAATTTGGTCCTTGCCCTTCTGGTGACCCCGATTTGCAACTTTACATCGGCGAACTCCTTTTCAAAGGTGGGTCATTGTTGCGTGATTGGAATAATGCACTCAAGCGGATTCTTTAGATGGAGATTTGTACGGTGCGGAACCTCACTTTCTGGCGTCTGGTCAGAGAGACAGTGCACGTATACTCGCAGAGATGTTTTTGAAATGGTCAGATGGAGAGAAATTGGGATTGTTTGCATTACGAGGAAGTCTTCCGTATGTCATACTAGTTTGTTGTCTCTTTTTCATGCTCACGTGTGACTCAGCTATCTCTTGAACGGTAACATCCTTGCGGCGCGGACATTTACCAAGCATTTCATATCTGGATTACCCAAAACTACCATAACCACCCCTGCCGCTGTGATTCAAATTGGAGACGACGAAGTTACAATGACCACCGACCCTCTCATCAACTTCTCTCAGCTAGCTGTTCTTACATGTCAGCGAGCTAATGGCGATCAAAATAAGGTTGCTCGCGAGAGCTGGGTGCGACTTTGCGGTACATATTCAAGCCAAGGCGGTCCACTTGCTGTTGCAGAGGTCCGAAAAGTATGTATCCAGGACATGAGTTTTGACACAGGATGATGATCTCTGTTGCACAGGTTCTGAACGAGATTGCGACATTGTACTTTGCAATACCTCCGCCTCGAACACAAGCGACCAATCCATTTGGCGATATGTTATCTTCCCTCTTCGGGGGTGCTGCCCCAGGTCAGCCAGTCCGACATGTACTTCAGCCTACAGGTGCTACACCGACTCCAGGCCTTGATTGAAATTACTTTCCGAATTTGAATAAAAAGTAGCTTTATTTTTAAGAGGACTTATGATATTTGGAAGGACCACGATAGCTGCAATTTGAAAATTTTGACAGGGATGATGATGATGATGATGATGCTCGCAAAGATGAGCTGAAACACCCTCCGTTATGAAATCAATTTCTCTTGTCTAGACGTGTCTCGAGTGACTGTGGTGGAGATTAGGCATTCCCAGACTATAGGCATCTGTAACTTTGAAGCTATATATACGGTAGTCCAAACCTAATGGTGACAACCAAGTTGATTAAATAATTGGTCGACTCTTCTCCGCCATCATTTCTGTTATGTGTATCTGGAGATGAAATTTGGTGGAGTACGATGCATTCAGCTTGCTGAATCAAGGAATAGTTCTACAAAACAATCAGCCATTTTAATTTGGACAAAGGGTGGCCATACGAGGAAAGACTGACATTGACGTGCAGGGCTACAGCATTGTTTCCCTTTGGTGAATACGTTTTACGAGGGCTCTGTGATAATGACACACTCTGTACAAGCGATATTTAGCCGTGGTCCAACCGTCTCCTCCTTCCATCAAGTGCCAAGTCCAAGTTTTGTCTTTCTATAGCATGCAGATGGTAGGGGGCCCGTCCTAACACGTAACACACCGTAATCACGATGTAAGTAGGCTTTTGGTCCTTGATTCCTTGCTTCATTATCATCTGCGCTACATTGCAAGCGCTGCGCTTAAAGTTACTGCTCCTTTTTCGCTTGACGGAATCCGTCATGCGATTCCCATGACCATCCAATGGTATCATGAATCATCCCCCACAATCACGTATACGAGTTCTCATGTGCAAGACGTCAAGAAACAACCTATGTTCCATTGGGAATATCGCGGTTTTTTATCGGATTCTCATAAATACATCTTATAGGTCCAACCTATCTCAAAGTTTGGTACGGTGATATTGTCGCTGAATTACCAAGTCCAACCTCAGCACTTCTTGCGGCGAAATATCCTGTTCCTCAATCACAACTATCGCTGTTTTTTTTGCTTCGCCTTCTATCTGTGAGCTCAAACAAACAGCACTCTCAACTTATTTTTATCTGTCTTTGCAGCTGTTACGGCCGGTCGCTTGTGGGGTCGGGTTTTCTAGGTCACACATAACTACGCGGAGGTTTCTCGCTTAGCAGTCGTAGAATTGGCATGGCATGAAGGATGAAGTACTTATTAAGGGACAATAGTCATTCAGAATGCTCAACTCGTCTTCCATAACACCAGACTTTGAGGTAGGATGTTAGTAAAAACATTTTTATTGCTTCTACCGCTCGTAGTGCCCGGTGAGTTCTGCGATTATAATTAGTTCTGTACTTTGTCGTAACTGAAGCGAACAGTATTGTCGCAGACCGGGGGTCAGTACATCGATCCTGATAACAACATCCCATTTTATGGTTACACGGAACCTGTTCACGGGATGACTTTCGGGTACATTTTCCCTCCTCTTGATTCTACAGGGAGCCTTGCCAATGAATTCATTGGTGAAATTGTGGCCCCTCTCGATGCAAGATGGGCTGGAGTATCTCCCGGCGGCCAAATGTTACAGAATCTACTTCTTACAGTCTGGCCGAATGGCAATTCCATTGTCCGGTCAGCGCGTTATGCGACGTGAGTGGCTCCTTGACTGCAAATTGCGAGACCAGACATGTCTCCTTACACGAGGGCAGTGACTACGTACAGCCATTGTAAGAATAGACCTTTCTCTGTTGAGGAATAATCTGATGTCTAATCGTAGACCTATGTCAGGGCCTATTCTCACCGACCTCCCTTCTACAAAAGTCAATTCCACCCACTGGAAGTGGGTATATAGATGCCAGAACTGCATCAGTGAGCAATCAATCTAATTTTTAGTGCATTCTTACTGACTTTCGCCGACATCTCAGCATGGTCCACTAGTACAGGAACTAATTCCATTCCCGTTAGTTCTTTCGGCGTTCCCGCTTGGGTCTTTTCTTCTGTTGGCGTAGACGATCCTGCGGACTCTCAGAGCACCTTCCAAGAACATACGGACTGTTCGTGGCCCACTTGCTATTAGCTTCTGCGGTTCTGATACCCTTCCAGTTGGTTTTTTTGGCCTCGACTACTCCCAGGCTCATGTATCCGCAACAGACTACAATCAATGGGCCGCTGGCCGCTCTGGGAGTGGTACTACGACCATTTCCCCTACTACTACTAAGACTACTACGACCGCTATCCACACTATTTCTGTAACCTATCCTTTTTACTTCATCGTGGTCGCGTAGTTGACGCAACGCTTTCTAGGCGACGCCGTACGATTATATTGTTGTCGGTGGTGGTCCAGGGGGGCTCGTGGCAGCTGATCGTCTCTCCGAAGCTGGAAAGAAAGTGCTCCTTCTTGAGCGTGGAGGCCCTAGCACAGCTGAAACAGGTGGTACTTATGGACCACCGTGGACACAAGGATATAATGTAAGCCCAAGACACATGCTTCACATCAGCGACCTCAACAATTCATACTCTTGGTAGCTCACCAAATTCGACATCCCGGGGTTATTTGGTAAGGTTTCTAGACCCGGTATGCAATTATCTGAGAGTGATGCCATTTTCAGAGTCGATGTTTTTGGATTCAAATCCATTCTGGTGGTGCAAAGACGTCAATAGTCTTGCTGGCTGTCTGGTCGGTGGAGGTACAGCCATCAATGGAGCGTGAGTCCTCAAGCCTCCAGCAGATTTTCCATGTACTAATAAAGGTTATTAGCCTCTACTGGTTGCCTCCTGCGTCTGACTTTTCTCCTGCCGTCGGCTTTCCTGCATCATGGGAAAATCATACGCCCTACACAGCTAAACTCAGGGCACGACTTCCCCCTACAGATCACCCCTCAACTGATGGAAAACGCTATCTTGAGCAAGTCTCTAATATTGTTTCACAGCTGCTAGATTCCCAGGGCTATTCTCAAATCACTATCAATGACAACCCTGACTGGAAGGACCATGCCTATGGGTATAGCGCGTACGATGTTAGTTCCAAGATATGTTCATGTGCCAAGTCATGAAATTGATGATGCTTCGTGTAGTTTATGAATGGCAAGCGTGCTGGACCTGTTGCGACTTACTTCAGAACCGCTAAGACACGAAAGAGCTTTACATACAAGCAATATGTCTATGTCCTGAATGTTGTGCGAAATGGTGCTCAAATCATCGGCGTCAAGACCAATGACACCTCCCTCGGACCTGACGGCGTCATTCCACTCACCTCCAATGGTCGAGTCGTTTTATCAGCAGGTTCATTTGGCACTCCTCGTATCCTCTTCCGTAGCGGGATCGGACCAAGCGACATGATCAACATTGCTCGAAATAGTGCCGACGCAGGTCCGGGCGTCCCACCACAGAACCAGTGGATCAACTTGCCAGTTGGAATGAACGTGAGTGTCTGTAAACTCTTGTCTACGATACATGCACATGTCGCTTCCAGGCACAAGATAACCCTTCAATCAATGTAAAAATTCAATCATATTCTCATACAATATCCGTTAATGCCTTCTCCAGCTTGTTTTCACTCATCCATCTATTGATGCTTATGATAATTGGGAAAAAGTCTGGGCAGATCCTCGGCCCGCTGACGCGGCACAGTATCTCCAAGATCAATCTGGGGTTTTCGCTCAAGCATCTCCTCGGTGAAGCATCCACTGTATTTGTATGAATACTGCTCTGACAACAGCGTTAACTTCCATAGCATGAACTTTTGGCGCGCATATGGAGCCCAAGACGGAAGGACACGTTGGGTAAGAACTGTCATAGGTCCAAATGTCAAGTACTTGTCTAATGCATAGTAGATGCAAGGAACTGCTCGCCCTGGTGCTGCGTCCGTGACAACGGACTATTCTTACAACGCAAGCCAGGTCATGACAATCACCGTTTATTTGTGAGTTCAAGTCATCGGTTTCAACGTTATTCGAACAGGCATCACTTAGGTCTACTGGAGTTTCTTCTCGGGGCCGCATCGGCATTGATGCTGCCATGACATCTCGTGCATTAGTGAATCCCTGGTTTACTGATCCTATCGACAAACAAATTCTCATTCAGGGTATCAATGACTTGCTGTCAACCATGAACCAAGGTGTGACATCTACTAGGGAGCATTAACGATTTTCTGATTCATTTAAGTGCCTGGGTTGACTATGATTACTCCTGACAACACCACTACTATTACAGACTACGGTCAGTCAATCGGATTCGTCTAGTATCTTCTTTCACGCCAAATCAACTCGCAGTAAACAAGTATGATCCTGTACGTAAATTGATATTCTTTTGTTTCACCATGTCTATCTCATCTCACTTTATAGGGATTTCTCAACTCCAACCATTGGGTTGGGACATGTTCTATTGGTGATTCACCCTCTAATGCTGTAGTTGACGAGAATGCGAAAGTTTTTAACACAAACAACCTTTTTATCATTGATGTACGTTAATCTTATTGTTCTTCCTACGATCTTATTCCCTTATTTTCTAGGCTTCCATTGTAAGGCCTGAGTTCGCTATCCCTTTACGTACCATCTCATCACTATTTCCTAGGTTCCTGGTTTGCCCATGGGTAACCCGCATGGCATGATCATGTCTATGGCTGAGCAAGCCGTTCAGAAGGTCCTCAACTTGACCGGTGGCCCTTAGTGTTTGCATGCCTCACCTTTCGGCATTAATTATTGTCCCCCTTTCTCCATGTGTGTCATGTATCCTGACGCGAATCGCTCCACCCTCGCACAGCCAATCGTTTGACAAGTGCCCTTTGTATATCATCTCCCGAATGAAATTGGTCCCTACGATATACTTTACTCGAGCCATGGTATGGGTCACACATGATATGATGCAGCTTTTGAGCCAATGTACAACTTGGCCCTATAAGACAATCCATTCCATTGAGGTCATTACAACCTTCCTGGCCCCCTTCATCAGGAAGAATTTACTTATGGGTCAGCAGTAAGGTCATGAAAGGAGAAACTATCGGAGCAGGTATACAGGGGTTGGCAGCATTCAGGCACTGACCTGTAAATAGGTCAGGATGAAATTTAAATGCAGTGTAAGCACTCGAAAGCCTGTGTTAGTACAACTCTTGACCCATAAGAGTCTATAGACAGCCCAAACCTACAGGATGGGCTTACGCAGAATGATAGGTCCAGAACACTTACATACACCTCAAATGAAATTGAATAGAATTTGGGCAAAGACCATTATATAAGTTATTCAGAGTTGAAGTAGTCTGCAATGAAAGTTCATTTCAATGCTCAAGATTGTTCTAGTTGAGTCTGACCACCGAAAGTAACGGTTGTTCATGGCCCATACCAAGAAAACGTACATATAATCTCTTGCTAAGTTCAAATGGTGGAGATCGAATCAAATTTCCGAGCACACCTGGGAGTTGAAGGTCAGCAAAAACACCATGAGAGAGCTCAACAATGAGTATCAGAGAACCGGGTTCGACAGACGCACGTAAAGAGCGTTTCAGACGGCACTTCCTAAGTTTTCGGTTTGAAGATCATCATGTGGGGAGGGGGAGAAAGCACAAGGGTAGGAAAATTCAACCCACCTATTTGCCAACTAGATTAATGTACCCTTCCAAGAGAGTTTCGGTCGACCTTTGATGGGACGAAAAATAATTCAGTTTGAATCTCCGACGCTCTGACAAACCACATCAAATTTATAGAGCAGCGTAATAAATGGTCAAGTCCTGAATAACGGAGCGGTGTTTATAGGTAGTAATGTCCACATCACCTTGATTCAGAATCAGATTACTATGAAGCTAGTTAGCCCGGATCACGACGAACAACTCACCAGGCTCCCGAGCGGAAATGTCTGTCATAGACATAGATTCACTGTTGGGTACGGGTGAGGCCGCTGAAGACTACAAAAACGTTATTTCTCGGATTCTATCCCCATAGTGTAAACCGATTTGATTTACTGAAAGAGACAACAAGGGTTGAGAACATCGTCAATACGCAGCGCATTAGCATTATGATACAAGAATGCAATGAAAATGGTTGATAGATGGAAAGTAGGCGTAGTAGATCAAGGAAAGAGATTCTACTGAACGGACTTGAATATCTTGAACTTTATAGCTCCAGCTCCCAGATAGACTTCGAATGAGACATTGAAAGGGAATTACCGCAAATAGGTTTTCAAAAATGATTTCAATTTCATTTCAATTTTCTTAATTTCTTGTGAGTGACAAAGTCTCCTCTCCA
>Ga0157366_1000811_pt1 | contig 13306 bp, 8 predicted proteins | sample AttbisABBM1_FD_113149 | JGI IMG/M metagenome (GOLD analysis project Ga0157366, IMG submission 113149) | Fungus gardens microbial communities from leaf cutter ant in Botucatu, State of São Paulo, Brazil - Atta bisphaerica ABBM1 | ecosystem: Host-associated > Fungi > Mycelium > Unclassified ...
CTATTATATATAAAGAAAAGATTAGTATGTCAAAATTGAGAACATGGGACTTAGTTTCATTTTCCTCTTTTTATTTTCATTTTATTTTTATTTTTATTTTCACTTCTCTTTATTTGGAATTAGAGTCTAGTGTGACATCATGGTCACAACTGTCACAAACTGGTCACAATGCATCACAAAACTCACACATCACATAACACTATCATATGATACAATTACACATGGTCATTTAAGGTAGGCTAAAGTAGTAAAGCATAGACCATGGGCTATTAGTATATAAGGTAGATAATATTGTACAGAGTTCTCTATCAAGTTCTCTTATATTAACCCTAATACAAAATTCTTATTCTTGACCCACTTCAAGGTCTTGAGTTTATAACATAGTGGATACTTGGAATAAGAATATTTTGGAAGTCTTAGAGGCTGGAGAATTAGAGTTTCCAATAGTGAGAGACCTTCTGACCAAGCTAAAAAAAAGAATTCAGCAGTAGGGATGATGAAACATAGATTCTGCTAGTCATCCTAATATTTTCTCTTCTAGATCACAAGTTTTAAATCTTACTACCAACTGTAAGAAGAACTCTGGAAATATCCATAGTTTGTCTAAGAAAATAATTAGGTAATACTATCAGTGGTAATCTCATCTATATCTTTTGATCTGTTGCTGTATGTCTATCTGTCTCTTTGTTAGATATGGTTCACACTAGAAGGTGAAAGTCCATAGGGTTGGCTTGGGAATGCATAGAGTATGGAAACTCCATGTAATAAGCTTAGTGATGTGGACTTGTTAAAACAATCTTGGCTTTAGCTTATGTGCTGTGCTGTCTGTCTGTTATATGGTCACAACTTCAGATGAAGTCTGAGATAGAAGTGAGTGCTGATACCAGAGATTGAGTTCAATGAAGGTTATCTTTGTTAATTATCAGACTAGCAAATTACAGTGTAACTACTAGTCTTATATAAAAGTAGGAGATATATGAAATACTCAGGATTTCAGTGTATTGCCCCAAGCAGAGGTTTCAGTAGTGAGATACTGACAGAGGTCAGATAGAAGAACTCTGCCATAGAAGACCAAATTCAATAGGAGTATTCCCATCATGAAAGACTGGATATCTGGGTTGTTGCATTACTGTTGTAAAGATGTGTTGCAAGAAGAATGGCCATCATGGAAGATGAGCTTGTCTTAGAGATGTTGTAATGACCATACTGCCATAGAGATATATCTTCAGAATGGATGGACTTGATATATAACACTCTTCCCTCTTCATCAATTATCATGCTTAGACTTTATTGGATAACTCTGTCTAGTAGCCTATATTGTAAGTATTGTACCATGTGACAGAATATCTTCTGTAGTATATATAGGAGCTTGTATGAGCAGATCTACTCTTATCTGAATATCAGCCTAGCTTCTGGAACACTTACCCAGCTTGAAAAATGAGATCTCTTCATACCAACCTATAAGGATTTGTCAAGCTAACTTACCTCTCTTAAACTCTGTCAAGTATAGTTGTTCAGAAAGTTACAGTCCCATCCATCCTACTATCACTTTACCAATCCAGGCACTTGTTCTAGATCATTTCATCAGAGTTTCTGACCATCTAGTATAATTCTGAAGTTAGGTTAGGTTATTATTGTTCTGCCTGATGTTCTACTTGATTAGCATGGACTGTTGGAAGTATTTAGAGTAGTTGCCACCTCTAGGAAACCTCATTCTGTTCTCTTAGGTTTTCCCTGGAGGTGAGTTGTATACTTGGTAGTTGCAAACAATATAACTTAGGTTTTCCCTAGAGCATAAACCTTGCTAAAATCTGCAGACTTCACCCAGTTTCCCTAACACCTGTGTTCTAATTAGCTTGATTTCAGCCTCCAAAAATCAAGCTAATCAGCCAATGTACAGATTTGCCTAGGTTTGGGTGATCTAACTAAATTTGGAATTCTACATTATTTTCTAATACAAAAATTTGTTTGGCTACATGTGTAGCATTTCAACAATATTTACAATCATATTTACACCATGTATTCTAGCTCGAATCGATATACCAGCTTGAGCTGCAGCTGCTTGTTGCGACAACCTACCCTCGTAACTATTTGATAGTTCATTTCACTGATGATCATCATTGTTTGTCAACTCCAGACATGCCGGTCTGTACAACATGCAAGACTTATACTCCGTTTCTCTATACTGTCTATGAGTCTGCTTACAATCTCCGCCTCGAGCAGTGTGTATGTATCCAGCTCGTTGACTCTGAGCCACCGATTCTTGACTGATGACAGTAAATGCAGCAGAAATGTACGGCATTCATGGATCCTTATGTAGAATACGATACTTTGACTCTTTTATTGGACCTCATACTCCTCAAACAAGGAGTATATAGGCATTTATTGTATAATAGGGGTAGTAAGCCACGTCGCGCAACGTCGAAACTCCATGACATACACACGGCGTACCTCTCTCGTGCACGCTGGATTTGGACCATTAAACTCGGAGCGGGCCTCGTTGTTCTCGATGCGTGTATGTTCTCTCTAAATCTTTCCGATATTGTTGGTTGACCTTAAAGTCATTCGATGGGCGCATCTTCGTACGACGTCTTACCTTCCCTTCTTTGTCTCTCAGAAGCTGATCGTTGTTTGAGATAGGGTCAAAAACTACCCCTAATGACATGCACGCTGAAGACTCGTTGGTTATATTCATGCGAGTGCTTTTCGGATGTCTAGTTGGTAGGTCCTACTTTGGTCTTTGTCGCAGTTGCTCACATGGTTTTGATTGTAGAAACTCTCGCCTTCCACTCAGGAATCCTATTGTCTTGCTTCACAATTCTTTCCACGTACCAACGCCTCTTTTTCAAGATTTGCTCTAATACATCGCCGTCCTCGAGCATAACAAGTACTTGCCGAGATTTCAATTACGCTCTAATCCCTCTGACGCTCTTCTACTCTTCCTTAACGAAACTCTTTCTCCTCTTCTTGCTTACAATCTGGACTCCCGCTTCTTCGTCCATCTTACAATCTCATCTTCAAATTCAGCTGAGCTGGTTCAACGCTTTTTCCAATCCACTCAAAGTATCCTCCTTGATCATCTCCGTCCTCTCAAAAGTTCTCGATGATGACAAGTTAGATCGTGAATGGGTGATTCGTAACATCCTAGGAGGCATGTCAGCCGGTTTTGGCCTTCGAGGTTTGCACTCTTCTCTTGAATGTAACCATCTGAATTACATATCCATATCTTTGTTCACAGTCATTCTTGACATTCACCCATTCTTTTCAACCCTCATCATCTTGTCGGGGTGGGCTTCGAAGAAAGCTATGGCTCTATTTGTCGGAGAGTGGGTCGGCGGAGATACTCAACTGAGTCAAGTGTGGCTTGCTCACAGCATCCCTTGAGACTGCCAACTCCTCGAGAAATAGCTGCCCCAATCTCTGTCACTACAAACGATAAATCACTCCGCCATCATTGTTGGTGGCATGAACAATTGACCTAATTCCTGTCTCGCGACAGCGAAACTGAACGATACATAAGCTCGAACCGAACCTCATTATCATGATGACTGGCGGTGACCGCGCTTTGATGAAAAGACCAGAGCCTGAAATTCGTACGCGAGAACACGAAAACTTCTAGTGATCAGGAACATGATGTTAAGCAAAATCGAAGGTAAAATCTCGACCGACGGCTTCGGCAAACAAATCACGCAGCGTGTGCCTAATATACACTATTTTTTACTGCTCCTTTTCCACTTCAGAAATTTGAGAACTCATTTAGACGGTGACTGCCTTGCGTATCGCTACTGAGTTTCAACCAAACACACTCGAAAGGCAATGAAACCTAGGCTTTTTGAGGCTGACTATTTGACAAGCTGGTTAATTAACAACAGGGAAATGAGATTCATAAAAAGTCCCACTTCACAACCGCTCAGCTTCTAGATCAGTGCCTTAGACTTAGACTCCCTGGAAATTTTCTCTGATATGTTTAAATGTGCCAATGTGAGCTCAGGCACTAGTTATCTGGTTGATGGAATCAGTCGTTGTCCAGAGGCTAGTGAGTCTTGTTGAGAGTCTTGTTGAGGCAAGAATATAACTTGACAGGAGTAAAATAACATCATTGGAGCCACAAAGTCACAAAACTGGTCTCAGAGTAACATCTTCAAAAAAGGTAATGTGATAGTCCTTGTTCAATCCCATGTCAGACCTGTTCCGCTCAACGATTAGTGCACGTCTCTCGAAACTCCCCCAAGACATACCAGAGTATGACTACGAAGATGATGGGGATGAAGAAGTAGAGGCTGCTGATTCTATTGGCCCCCTTCCAGGCAGTGGTATGGGCCCCCCGGCAATGCAAGTGTTGGTTTCATTTGACTTCTTCCAGGGCTAGTAAAGTTCTCAACGATCAAATAAAGGCCATCAAGCCGCTCAAGGCAAAGAGTCAAGAAAGCACCCAATCCTGACTTTGCCCCAATATCGGCGTCAGCTTATTTCCAGGAGGCAGTTCAGGTCGCCGTTCCAACGAGAAACCTTGACTTTCGGGTCTATTACACTCCGCCCAAACTCTCCGATGGGACCGTGATGGTCTGCCATCATGGAGCAGGGTACTCTGGTCTGAGTTTTGCTTGCTTTGCAAAGGAGATTGTCGATCAGACGAATGGGGAGTGCGGTGTTTTAGCGTTGGATGCGCGACGTCACGGTTAGCACATTGTTGCGGGACAAGGATCTGACCTTTTCTCAAATGATAGGTTTCCAGGGAAGACTACTTCTACAGCAGACGATAGTAATCTATCCATTGACGTTCTCGTCGATGATCTTTTTGGGCTCCTCCAGGTCGTGTTCCCAGATTCAACCTCAGCTCCGACATTGCTGGTAAGTCCTTGAACGTTCGCCGTGATTCCCGCGGTCATATCCGTAGCTGACGCTAATCATTTCACGATATGAATAGCTCATTGGACATAGCATGGGCGGATCTGTCGTTGTACGAACTTGCCCCAGGCTTTTGGCAAAGAAGTATAAGGTCACTGGTATAGTGGTCTTGGACGTCGTTGAAGGTCCTCCTATTTTTTAGCTCAGCGTGATAGACTTAATACACGCGATATCAACACAGCTGCTTACCTCTTTCTACAGGCTCTGCAATTGAAGCTCTTCCTCATATGCACAGTCTCCTGAATGCGCGTCCAGAAGGCTTCGACAGTCTTGAAGAAGCAATAGAGTGGCAGTAAGTTGCACCTCGTCTTAGTGCTGAGTCCGCATGGGGCTTCGTATCATTTGTCCTCGTGTTTCAAAATCTTGCTCCATCACCTATACTCGCTGCCAACGCCGTTCAAAATCCCAATTTCCTTGCCCTTGTCCTGACACTAACATCGTTCGTTGCAGCGTTACGACCAATGCGATTCGAAATCCTATATCTGCCCGAATTTCCATTCCATCAATTGTTCAGCGCGATGATACCGCCGTGCATCCATACCAGTGGCACACCCCGCTTCGCTCCACAGCTCCATACTGGCAAAGTATGTTCCTTATATAATCCGGATCCCAGCGATTGACCCTCTCAAGGTTGGTTCAAAGGACTTTCGAGCAATTTTCTTGCCGCCCGCACGGCTCGACTATTAGTGCTCGCAGGAACAGATCGACTTGATCGAGAATTAATGATTGGCCAGATGCAAGGCAAATTCCAGCTGGTGGTTGTTCCTGGGACTGGACATATGATTCACGAGGTACGTACCATGCCATAGGGCTTCAACTTTCCAAATGCGGTTCTTTCCTTGCTATGAACATTGATATATCTGGATTTTCTAACTCATAGGACGACCCCACGAGATTGGCCGAGATTTTAGTCGAGTTCTGGCGCCGTAATGAACGTGTCGTTGCAGGAATTAAGAAGGTCGGGGATTTGTGATGTGTTCATATGAATAGGATAAATGGGCGCCGTTGAGGAGTCACCTTTCTGGGTGGTTTTTGTACTCAATGAATTTTGCGATCTCGATTGTTGAGTCCTTTGGGCATTGTGACATAGATCGTGTTTGATTGTTCATTTCCGTTATCTACGTCTTTACCTAGTAAGTAATGCCAATGTCCACGGCGTTCTGGAATTCCGGGCATATTGAATGCTCTTTGTGAGCTTAGGCACGACTCCAGTTACCAGATTAGATGATTTTCTTCGATATTCCCTCGTACTCCACAATTAACCCGAATGGCGAAAGGCGAAAGTGGCATGAGAAGATGAATCAGAAAACACTAGCTCCCTTAGTCGTGAGCTCCTCCTTATAGGAACTGTAGAGTCACGAGTGTAAACAGCCGTATTTCATGGAACCAACCCACCATGTTAGCTGTGATGTGAAGCGTGACATATTTACTGGCAAGGAACACAATTCTCGAGCAGAACCTCTCGTGCGAAAAGCATTGAATTCCTGTGCAGGCTCGGTGACTTGGACTTCCGCATCTTACCCAGAAACCATCTGAAACTGTTCGGTATCGCACGTTGATCAGGCAATTGGACGCGTTTCCTGGCAGTGTGGACTCGAAATAGCTTCGTTTCACAGATAAGATTACTAACCTTGGGAGGCGAAGTAACGTTGGTTCAGGACACGGCGAAGACGGTTATCGTCAGTGATCATGAGTCAGAACCTTGTCCTCAGGGTTTAAGACTATAATACCACATGAACAAAATCCAGCTATACCTCTAGTTTTTTCCAATCAAAATGTTCTCCTCAACAATTTTGATCCTGACTATGTGCCTAGCCTTCCACGAATATACTCTCACTTTAGCAAGTAATCGGATGTCAAATAGCAATATTGTTGACCTGGGCTACGCAAAATACTTGGGAAATCATACAAATATCTGGCCCAATGCAGTCTCCTACCTTGGCTTGCCGTACGCAGAACCACCGCTTGGGCATCGCCGCTTTCGTGCTCCACTCCCCTTAAACATTGCACGTATCGCAAGAGAGTCGAACGGGAAAGTAATCGATGCCAGGTCATACCCCGACTTTTGTATTCAAGGAGCTCTTTCCCGAGGTTCACTCACTTCGAGATCTATTTCCCCCTCTTGGCTAAGCTTCGTCTTTTGTATACAGTTGATCATGGTGGCGCTGGAAGCGAAGACTGCTTGAAAGTCAATGTTTACACTCCAGCTAACGTAAAGTCAGATGCCCAACGTAAGCGGATTGCTTGGGCAAAAAAGCTAGAATTTGACGAGATTCGACTAGTTCCTGTTCTTGTTTATATTCATGGGGGTGGATACGTTTTTGGAAATCCAGCGAACTGGCCTTTTGAGCACTGGATTCAACAAAGTCCGAATGTGATAGTGGTGTCTGTCTACTATCGACTCTCCGGTTTCGGTTTCCTTTCCACCCCAGAATTTTCGAGCGGTGAGCTTGCTGATCTCAATGCTGGCTTCTTGGATCAAGTAGAGGCTTTACGTTGGGTTCAGAAGCATATCACCAAGTTTGGTGGTGATCCTAAAAAAGTGACTATCAATGGAGAGAGTGCCGGTGGAGCGTCAGTTGAGTTGCACTTAATTGCAAATGCTGGGCAGGAAAATTTGTTCCGTGGTGCTATAGCGCAGAGTGTTTATAGAACGCCTTTGCCTACGCCTGAGCAACAGCAGGTAGATTCTCCCTCGGACTGTCGACTAGATGAATAGAGATGAATTGATTTCCCCCAGCCCTTGTTTAACACGTTTGTTCAGAGGGCTGGATGTGGTTCTGGTAATTTAGGTGAAAAGATGGCTTGTCTGAGATCCGCTAGCGTTAGCGCACTTGCTATTGCACAGGATAATGCCACTGCAACTCTGTATGTACTTGATCGTTGTCTTCACGTGCCGAGAGATGACCTGATGTGTTAGCTCGGGTTATAACGCTTTCCATCCTGTCGTCGACAAAAAGCTTCTTGTCGACTTCCCTACAAGACTAATCCAGAACGGCGTTTTCAGAAGAGTTCCTCTTGTGATTGGGTTAATCAATTTATCACCTCAATGACGAATTGTCAGTACTGATCGGATATTCTAGGGCAACTACCAACGAAAGTGTTGCCGGAGGTGTAGATATTCCGTCTGCTACCGAAGCATTCTTCCCGTCTCTGACAAATGAAGGCGTCAATCGTCTTGAACAAGTGAGCTTAATTCAATAATACCATTCCCATGGATCATGATCTTGGAAGGTGTATGTGATCTCGGATTTCGCCTCAGAAAATCTGAGGTTACAAACGATCACTGGTGACAGCTCTCTTAGATGTGCCGTGAGTCTCGTTTCCTACCAATTATCCTTTTGGAGACATTTTAAACACTCCCGAAAGCGCACTATTATGGCTTCTTCCTGGAATAAAGCTAACGTTCAAACTTGGACATACCGATACAATCAACCTGATCCCGCTGGTGGCAGTACAGCGACTGCACATGCTGCCGAAAATTATATGATGTTTAGAGGAACTCATACAGGGTATGGCAATGTGATCTCTTTCGCCACATCTTCTGATGTGAATATCAACAACAGCGTCAATGGAACCACGACTTTCTCGACATTCAATTCTCTCGAGATCGCATTTTCTGAGGAACTCATCGCCTACTGGTTATCCTTCGTCTGTACCTTAGACCCAAACAGTCAAAAGCTCCGCCGTGCACCGTCTTGGCCATCATACAACGTGAATGAAAGAAGTAGGATTGTTTTGAACGAGGCACCGGTTGACGCGGATGTGAATACCATGAGCGGGAGCCACAATGAGATTGAGAGTGAGGAGGAGGTGAGGAGGTGTTTGGTTATTGCTGATCTAGTCGGCCAGATGCAGGATTGAGTGGACTGGAATCAACTTTTCGGTTATATTTTACCGCATGTAGGGCTGTAGGATGTGGATAGTGGTTTTGAATTTTTGTGACAAGTAGTCATGTTGTGCGTGGCAAGTGAGATCGGTGGTAACTGGTCAATCCAAATATACCAGAATCATTGTTCGAATTTCATCTGGATTGTACCTTCGCAACAATCTGAAGTAACATCCAGTCAGGGTGATATCCCAAAAGAATAGTCAGTCAGCGGTGAATCTTCATGAATGGTCAACAATTTGGAATCTTGAACATCAAACTCCATGAGCACTTCATCTTCCATGGCAGAGTTTGCTCATCACAACAATCTCTGTCTCTGCTCAGTTGTTGATCAATTCAATCAGACACAGTGACTTCATGGAGCCATACAGAGACACTGATCTTACTCAAAGTGGAGAGTTTTCCAGTAGTCTTATACTATCTCTACTTGAGTCTCCAAATGTTCTAGTGTCATTCCCACCAATAATAATCCAAATTGGGAGGATGCTACCAGACCTGTTCAGCCACCCACATCACTGCAATTCTCTACCAAGACATTGCTAGAGCCAAAGAACAGATGACCAACTGGCTGATGTTCTGAGTTATTTAGCAACTTGACCAGCATGCACTAGCACCAAGTTCAAATCCTAGGAGTACCAAAGCTTGTATTCCCAACATCTTCAGCAGTACTGAACCAGATAAGCTCAACAATTTCCTCTTTCAGTGCTGTTTTTATTTTTGTGCTAATCCATCTCAATTTAACACAGATTTTACAATGACTTATCTCTCTGGGATTATCCAGAACTGGTTTGAGATGAGCCTCAACAAAGAAGACTGTTATGACTTAAGTCTAAGTATTTGGTCAAAAGAGGAAACTTGTATTGTTTAGCACAAAAGAACTCAGTAAGGTTCTTAGTACAGGTATGTGTACCTTATATACCTCTGGTGCATGGTCTGTGTGCACCTACATCTAGCCTACCCTGAATGTTATGAGTTTATGTAGATAAAGTCACTATATTATTTATAATGTATAATGTCTCTTCTATTATGTCACATGATAGCATGACCATGACTTGTGACCAGCATGATGCACCAGTGACAGTTGTCATACCTTGTCACATCACCTTGTCCCTTCTTAAGTTTAAAATGGGGGGTAAAAGAAAAGAGAAAAGAAATAGAAAAATCCAAGTAAAAAATAAGAGAGTCTTTAAATAAGAGACTAGAAATAAAAAGAAACAAGTCTACCATTTTTGATTCTGAAAAAGACTGAAGTATATTTCAAGATTAGTTACAAGACTGAAATAGGTTTGCTAATGAATTTCACCAATTTCTAGTCTTTCTGTGTTATGACTTAAGTCCTTGAGTAAGAGCAAAAGACAACTTTTGCATTAAGTAACACAAAAGAACTTGATAGAGCTCTAAGTACAAATTAGTCTACCTTATATACTACAGAATATGGTCTGTGCACACACTACAACTAACCTACCCTAAAGTACATGTTGTTGTGGCAACCACTAGTCTAAGAATGTCCAATAGCACACTAAGTAAACTTATAGATGAAGTATCTTGTGGGGATCACAAGAGAACTTGACAAGAAGTCCCCAATGCATTGCTACTCTATTTATATAATAAATACATGGTCTATGCTAATGATAAATACACCTACCCTAATATACATATATTATTCATGAGTCCACTACACCATTTCCACAAGGTAAACATGTTTCATAACATTATTGTTTTAGATTCTTTACCACATTCCAGACCTATGACTTCATATCATGTGACACCTCATGTAACCATGGTCACATACCTCTTCATCATCCAAAAGAAACAAATTTGAAAATAAAATCAAAGAAAATAAAGAAAACAAAAATAAATAAAATATTAGAGTTCAAACATGCCATGATACATATGCTTTTCATAAGGCCAACATATTGTTACCATATTGTATGAGATCATTTGTTTCAGAATCTTCTATGACCTTCTTTGTGTCATATGATGGTATGACCATGACTGTCACATATGACATCATGCCACTTCTTTCACCTAAGTCCAAAATAAAGAAAGAGAAAAGAAAACTCAAAATAAAATAAAGGAAAATGAGAAAAATAAAATAAAACCAAAAATATATATAATAGAGTCCAGTCCATTGTTCACAACTCTGACACTCTGACCTAATCAGAGAAGTGGCCAAAATGCTGGATTATCTCTATATAAAATCTGGTAACAAAAGATCTAACATAGATTTCATATACTATGTCTCTTAATTAGATTGGGGGAATAATGTGTTGTGTTACCACCACTAGGAGCTTCCCAATCAAATTCAAGACTCTATCTCTACCTAAGAATAAGGGAAGCCAACCTTATTCCAAAATATATATATTTTCAATAACTATTGATTATTACTATTGGGAATATAATCATGAATGAAATTGTTATTGAATTATGGAAAAAGAAGTTTTCAAGTTTCACTCAAAAAAGCAGAGTAAAGCTTCCTTGGATGTTAACTTGTTGGCAGCTCTAAACTACTTCTAACAATCTCCAGTAATTTCATCTGTAGAATTTTTGCTTTCAAAAAAAGAGAATGCACTATCTACTATGTAGAAAAACCAATCTAATACTCTATGGTGAACCTCTTGTCCAAGCTGGACAACAATAGCAAGTTAACTAAAAATGAATACAAAGAGAGGATCAAGAATTTCTGTTTCTATTATGGAGTTGGAGACTATATGCTAGACTTCTATCTTAGGAAGTAAACTTCAGTCAAGCCAAAAAGATAGAGTGCTCAGATAATTATCCTAGTACTAGTATTTGCAAACTCTGAAAAATCCTTAGAAAAATTGAAAACAACTTCCAGAACTCTATATAGACTAGAGGTTATATTAAACTTATTTGTGTAGCACTTATAATAAGTTCAGTCAGGCTCAATATATCTGCTCTTTCTAACCATCATTCCTTTTTGTTTCTTTTTCCACTCTTAGTCTTTGTTCAAGACCATAACAAACAAACACTGTTCTTGTTATATTCCAATCTGATCATATCTGTTCTAATCTATGAATAATGCCTTTTTTTTTACCTACACTCAAAAACCTCTTCCAGTGCAGATTAACATTGTCTATTTCTTATCAATTACTTCTTAGACATCCTCACTAGATTCTCTGACAACTCTATAGATCTCTATCTCTTCATCCAAGGACTATCCAGACCCAGAGTAACTTGCTTACAGTCTTTATTCCCTAGATAACTGTTATATGCCAAGTCTACCTGTCCAGAAAATACATTCCCACAGTAATACTGCTTTTCCAATGTCTACTATACAAGCTTACCTTCCATAGCAGCCACCTATCTCGCAACACACTATCATAGCAGTGATGCAACAATCTGGATATTCTATCTTCCATGATGGGGATACTTCTATTTAACTCAGTCTCCTATGGCAGAGTTATACTCTTATCAGTGTCTTGTCACTGAAACCTCTGCTCAGAGTAAAATGTACTATATTACTGAAACCCCAAACATCTCCTATATTATTTACTTGTATATAAAACTAGTGATTACACTGTAATTTGCTAGTCTGATAATTGATAAATATAATTCTTATTGAACTCAATCTCTGGTGTTCAATGGTGACATACAAATCAGTACTCACTCCTCTCTTGGACTTTTTCCTCCCATCTAAAGTTGCAACTATGCAGCAGACAGACAGCACAGCATATAAGCTGAAGCCAAGGTCATTCAACAAGTCTGCACATCTCTAAGTCAATCTGGTGAACTTTACCCCTGGTGTGAACCACATCTGACAATAACTATCTTGGATAGAGTACTTGGTATATAAGCTAGTAGTTACACTGTAAAATCTTATTCTGAAAATTGACTAAAACTAACACTCTCTTTCAGTATTGGTAATAATATATCTTTCTGTCTCCTAGTAGACTTATTATCCTTCAGCTTTCTAAGTATGATCTCTAAAATATATGACCAGTATAACTAGTAGAGGCATAGAATATAAACTAAAGCAAAAGGTTGTTTGACATTCATGTATTTTGAATAAAGTGTTTTACTCATTCATCTTCTGAGGGTTTACCACAGACCTTGGATACTAAAGTATGAACTATATTTAACAGTTCTATATACTTGTTAATATTATAAAATGCCCTAATATTTATTTTTCTTTTATTTAATTATGCTAAGTACTTATGAGAGATATCATATCATGTAATAGCACTAGAACACATAACAAGACATATGATTATGGTCATATAATAAAAAAAGACAGTAGAAGGATTTGGTAGATAATTATATTATAGACTTTAAAATAGGCATAGAAGTAGTATATACAATATTATTATAACTAAGTAGTTTGTTACAACTTAGACTGAAGTCAAAGGCGTCATCTGAAGTTCATTGTCAATCAAGACGAATGTCTTGCCAATATCATTAACATTGCTAATACATACTTCAATCTAGGACACTGGCCAAATTATTTCAAATACTCATCCATAATTATCATTCCTAAGTCTAACAAAA
>Ga0157366_1000814_pt1 | contig 13279 bp, 17 predicted proteins | sample AttbisABBM1_FD_113149 | JGI IMG/M metagenome (GOLD analysis project Ga0157366, IMG submission 113149) | Fungus gardens microbial communities from leaf cutter ant in Botucatu, State of São Paulo, Brazil - Atta bisphaerica ABBM1 | ecosystem: Host-associated > Fungi > Mycelium > Unclassified ...
TCCTCCTCCTCCTCGGCACCCGATGAGGAGACACGTAGTGAGAAAGAGTTTTGGACACTAGATGAGTTGAGAGAAGGTGTAGGTGGAGTTGACAAAGGATCGGTCTTGAAAGCTTTATTGACCTGGATCGATTTGGAAGTGATGGAAGAGATAGAAGGGGAGGGAGGTACATCACTGTTCAGAGTCATTGAGGCAAGAAATAGAGATACTGGACAGAAAGAGGGAAAGACACGGCAAGGTGGGCTAGAAAAACGTTTCTTCCCTTTTGAGGTGTCTGATAGCCATGACAGTTGTGGTTGCTCAAGCTCACACACAAGAATCTATTATCCCTCCTGTTGCAGGCACGCAACAACAACAACAGCAAGCTGAGCAAATGCGGATGTACTGGAAGGTTTGTGCTCGCTTCATCTCTTGTAGACATACTCAAATTGTCTTGTTACCTAGTTCATCGAGGGAATGCTTACCAACCTTGGAGGCCTTCCATTGGATAGAATTCAGTCTATGCTCCGTTTCGCCCCTGGGTACGATCAGACTGTTGATCAGCTTCATACTTTCCTGGAAGCTGCGAGGAGGGAAGGAGTGGTTGTCTGCCGAGATGGTATTTGGAAATTGAATAAATAGCCTATATTGATACATGGTCGTCCAAGACCGCATAATAGTTCTTATATATCGCTGAAAAGCACTGATTAGGTCAGCCAGTCAATTGATGCGATATTTGGTTGTTCTTGCGTCATCATGGGCAGCAATGACTTTATGAGGGACCGTAAGTGCAGCATGCTGTATAGATGAATTCAAAAATTCCCATTCATAGCTTTCTTTGTATACGGGGATAGACATAGCATGATGTATATAGCTAATCATTATAACCCCGCTTCTTTTGCAAACCAACGGTTCCATTCTGGAGAGCGGCAACGTCAACACCTTGTTCTTTCCATATCTCAATCTGTCGATCTTTCGCAGCCTTTCCCGTCTTTTCCTCATATTGGTGAACGGACAAGGGTCTCTCTCCGTGGGGAGTCGCACGGAGAGCATGCCTAGTTGCAGGCCAGAAATCGAAAGTTGCGGAATGAGTGACAACCTAGGAAAAAAAAATCAGCCCTATTCCCGAATAGCTCATCAAAGGTCACCCAGGAGGCCTACTCGGTTGTCCCATATGGCAATCGAATTTGTTTCCCACTTGAATCGAACCTGATGATCTGGATTCTCACTAATCTGGTGGAATAAGAATGATAGAATGGCATCCGATTCCGCCTTTGGAACGTCAATGATGCGCCTCGTGAAACCTGGCCATCTGATAAGCCAAGTAGGTACCACATCCGAAAAACAACATCTCGCACCCGGATTCACGTAGACGCTCTTCCAACCAGTTGCAGGATGAACCCTGACAACGGGATGAATAGTTTCAATTTCTTTCCTGCGGACAGTGAGTCCAGCGGCCCTAGCTCCTTCGGCTTGCGCAACCGCAGAATGGAGAGCGGACAAGCCCTCGAGATACTTCTGGAACCCAGAGCTTAGCGAAGAATATAGAGCATATCTCCAGAGATAGTCAGCGAGAACTAAACCAGTATATATTATATATATGAAAAACTAACCCGGAACTCCATAAAGTGTCACCGCCAGTCTCTGGGCCGGTAAGTACCTTCAAGGATGTCGTACTGGGGGGTTGAATTTCATATGTGACCTTTTTGCTAATGAGAACGAGTAAGTCAGTAAATCAGGGTTTAAAGCCTTACATCCGAGTGCCAAAGTTCCAGCTTTGAGAAAGCTGAGACATCCGGACGGCGAGAAGCGTCATTGTACACAACTAGCAGATATCAAGTCGGGTTGAGCTAACGAGAAGAGATCATGGCTGACCGTGAACTTCTTCTAGGCCATTCTTGGGAATAGGGGTGGTGGCATGTTTATGTAAAGGTCCGAAGTGGCGAGCGAGATCCAACTGTTGGTGAATATTGATATCCTGTTCACGGAAGACTATGAGACGGCTAGGTGAGTGTGGAAATTTTGAGTCCGAGGTCTAAACTCACAGACTACCCCTCGCTCTGCAACCAACAATGCGCTGACATCCAGATTATTCAATGTCGGCAGGAATGAATTGTTAACCTTACAGTTCATCTTTTTGCTGAGGCGTTAGTTGCCGGAGATCAATACCTTCCAATTCTGTCCCGATGGCCGGTGTCAGATGCTTCACCCGAGACGCAGCTCCAAGAAGGTTTTTCTTTGATGGGTCAGCATGGAGGCCTCGGTCTTCGATAGCCAATTCTGTCAGAGGTTCCCAAGTAACATCAGGAAAATATGGCTAAATGACACTCAATAAAATACAGCTAAGAAACAGCGTTGAGGCTTACCTTGAACTGAGCATGGGGGTAAGTTTGATCCCCATCATCACCTATAGAAGGGGAGTAAAAAGGGTTGAAGAGCTGCGAAGGCTCCAAGTGAGCTTCGGCATTAGTTGCGACGGGGCTCATAGAGTGGAAATGTAATTCTGTATGACCAGCATGGCTATTCTTTATATATATATATATATATGTTGACGAATAGTCACGAAGCCGTTATGTCGTTTCTCGTGCGCATCCAAGAAGCATTTGGTGTGAAGAAACGCCATCTTGGCGTGATGATGAAGTAACGTGACTGTGATTATCTGGACTACCTAACGCAATTTCATGGGATACGCGCCGTGCACGAATAAGTTGCAAAAAATCCAATAGCAGTGGAACTCTCCCAGATTGAGATAAATTTTAGGTTTATGGCTGTAACAATAGATATGAACCAGACTTCAAAACAAAGGTTCCGGAAGTATTTGAGCTCTAACATTTTGTATTCAAAAGAGTATCTCGAGATGACTAAGAGGCTCACCATGAAATTCGCCTTCAATACTTCTGCACGATGAAGTGTGCAGTCATCTTGAAGATTGTGTGATGATTGTTGTCGCAGATCCATCGAAACCCAGACCGTCGCATCCGTCAGAAAAGTAAAAGTTGGTCCAAGCGCCGGACTTTTAGGACTGTGTAGCAGGGATTTATTGGTAGGGTCGTTTACAACCTGTACGCCCGATGAGGGATCTTGAATTATTACAAGCAACAAGCAACAGCGAACCAGAACCGTGATGGAGTGCACTTTCGCTATGGCTCTTAGGTGGTACATCACTTCTGTCATCAAGATGTGGCCTTGAGAAGACAATGGTGTTAAAAGAGGCCCAAGGAGGGAGGTGATCTTGTCAATCACTAGGTAACCGATGCTTTTGGGGGCGTCCTCAAGTTTAGACCAGGTGAATCTGGGAAAGGTTACTCGATGGAATGTATAGTACCTTAGCAGAAGCAGAGACCTCTTCAAGTAAATTAAACATTTGTTCAACTTCAGGAATCAGAGACCATCGGATCCTCTCGAGGCAACCCTGGGCGCCCTGATGCAAGAGTGAGTTCTCGGAACCTCAATTGCAATCAAGTTGATAGACACACTTCTTCTACTAGCCGGGATGCGATATCCAGTGCTTTGTCCGCCAGGAGTCCACCAGTAGTATCAACCCAATAAACAGTCATGTTGGGATCACTAGACAAATTGGCCATGACGATATTCAAAATGAACTCCCGAAAGGGATTAGTTTTAACAACCTATTTTCAGACAGCCTTGTAATTTACCGATTCCACAGAGCCTATATGACCTGAGACTTCAAGAACCCGACCAGTGTAAGGGACCAGACTAGGCAATACTGGTCTCAAGGACTCAAGGGAATACAGTCTAGTCTTGTTGGTTGGTGAGTTCGTAGACACAGAATTCAGGAGACTGCGAGCAGAAAGGCCGACGGCTGATGACGTGCTGGCAACTATAGTTCGATGAAGGCTGATTTGGCCGAGGGTGCATTGACCATATGGTAATTTACGTATTATATCGATTTCAGCAAGCGAAAAAAGATCTGTCCCTGTTTTTATTCCTTGAGAATCAAGAGACGCGACAATATCAGGAGGAAGACTAGGAATAGCACTAAGGCGCATAATGGTGTCAATTAGAAGATCAAGTGAAAGTTGTTTTATCATGTTTGGTAACTAACTATCTGTCATCCAAAAGTAACTTATTCTGTTCTGCACTTGCTGTCTTCCATACCAGGGTTTCATATCATCTTCTGGATCATATAAAGTTAACCACTCATTGTAGCAGGTCGAAAACTCCGCTCAAAGACACTGGGTTCGTGGATTCGTGAACAATTTTTAGCTAAACGCCAGCTTAATTCATCTGCCTTGGGCGCACTTCCTGACTAGTGATTTTTTTCTCATGTTAATGGGAGTACTCTACAGGAGTTTCCAGTTTTCCTTTTCTCGAGGGCACGAGTTCCGTCATCTGTTTAGAGAGCCGTACGTATATCGGCAATGATGCACGAAGCTGCCTCGACACTGTTGTGTTGTCATCTCGCCGGGGGTTACTCGCATCAAATCGGCTCTTCGCGATGCATGAAGCAAGACACGAATATGGCTTCCATGAGGTTACAATGCGCCTTTGATTGGTCATCTTCCTGACGTTATCATACTCGTCGCTGCATCTTTGGATCGTACTGGATCGGTTTAAATGCTGAAGTTCATCCCTGAATGCTTCATTCCCTTCAGCATCCAGGCGTTATTCATGGGTCTCTTTCATGTCACGCTTTCTTTTATTCTGGCCCTAATCGCCCAGGTATCAACTGTTAACATCACAGTGTCGGTCACCGCACCAGTGGCAGCAACCCAAGTGGCGCCATCTTTGATTGGGCTTTCGGTTGAACAGGACCGGTGGACTGACTGGGTTGGACTTAGTAATCAAAATCAGTTTTTTTTGAATGTGCTTGAGAATCTTAAGGATCTGTCTGGTGAACCACCCTACATTCGTATTGGGGGTAATAGTGAAGACAATACCAATTTTAACCCTAGTGTCTTGGTACGTTCATGAATTCACAGGATAACTCGGTCATTTATTCCTCGTGAGCAGAGTCCGCAACTTGTATTTCCTGACCCTACCACCACAGTGCCTTACCCTGAGGCTACAAAAATGGTCGTTGGTAAATCATACTACGAGACAGCTCGTTTCTTGTTGCCTGGTACGGTGTCCTCCGTAATTCGGTGGTGTCGCTACTATACAAAGCTTGACGCCTCTTCTAGATACGCATGTTGTTTGGGGCGTCAATTTGGGTCAGAACAATCTAACTGCCGCCAACATGGAAGCCAGAGCAATTGTGGAAGCTTTCACCTCTCCCGCTATCAAAGATCGAGGGATAGTACTTGACGCCATTGAGATTGGAAATGAGCCGGATCTCTACTCGGGTAACGGTCACAGACCTGGAAATTATACATCAACCCAGTACGTGAAAGAGTAAGTGGTCCCTTCTTGATTCAGGATATGAACTGAGGTGCCCGACCGACAGATGGACCATGTTCGCCGCAAATATATCCGCAGCTGTCGGGATTTCCTCAAGCTCCAGCACCAAATTATGGGGTGCATCATTCGCGGGCTCTTCTCACACTGCCTCTGGGTTCTCACCACAAGCTATATTCAGTGAAGGACTCTTAGATAACCCGACTGGCGATCTCATTTCCACGTAAAGTTTTATCTTACTATGTTTTCTGGTGCTTATTATGCGTTCTAGCATTTCGCAGCATCACTATAGCGGAAGCTTCTGCTCCGGGAATGGAGCGCTCCTCCAAGATCTAATGACCAAAGCATCGATCAGAGGAAACCTCACCATCTTTGCACCTGATGCACGGGCAGTGCTTGAGAACGGAATTGACTATGTCCTAGGTGAAACCAATAGTTTCTCGTGCCATGTAGGTTCTCATATTCTCCTTGAAACATTGCTTTAAATTGCGATAGGGAACTCCTGGTGTCAGTAACGCAGCCGGGGCTGCTTTGTGGTCGTTAGATTACGCACTATTTGCGTGAGTTTTAAAAGACGTTTCGTTTCCAATACTAATACGTATCAGGACTCAAGTCCCAGTAACACGTGTTTTCTTCCATGAGGGTATCGGCTTCAAGTACAATTTTGTAAGTGAATAAATGACGGAGTATACGATTATCCAGAAGCGTCAACGACCGTTAATAGTTCCAGCCCTCAACCTTGACGAGGTCTACCATCGACGCTACTCCGTTGCCCAACCCACTACCACCCCATGTTCAGCCACAGTATTATGCAGCTATAATTGCAGCTGAGGCTATTGGTTCCAGTGGAAATACTCGCATGGTTGAACTTGCGATCACCGATTCTAGCATTACGGGATACGCGTTTTATGAAAATTCCCGTTTGGCTCGCGCAGTTTTCATCAATCTGCATGCATTCTTATCAACCAGTTCCTCACGAGGCCGGACCCATATTGATTTGACTCTTGTTAATGGTTCTGCTGGTTCAGCAACTTTGAAGCGACTAGCCATCAAGTCAGTGAAGGGCTGTTATTTTGATACACTGGCATCTGCCACTAACAAATGCTTTCAGGCATGCTGACGACACGACTAATTTGACTTGGGGCGGTCAAACGTACGAAACTGATGACGGGAAGGTTCGCGGGAGTGTGGAGACAGAACAAGTCAATCTAAGCCAAGGATTTGACATTCAGGATACAGAAATTGTCCTAGTATCCTTCGTTCATTAGTCGCTATCTGAAATAAATGTTTTTCTAATTCTAATCGGAGGGTTTATTCGAACGGTGCTGAAGTCAGCATCGTGACGTAATAATGGCCTTTAGATTGTCAACCTCTTCATGTCCGGCCAGCAATACCTTAACGCTATTACTGAAAATGCCACTAGATTTGGAATGCGGCTGCAAGAGTCTTTCTCTGAACATACACGGGATCTTGCCCTAACCCGTGGGGTTAGCGCTGCCTACCTAGACAACCTCGATGATCGAACTAAGAACATTCGTAAACAACTGGACTCAAATAGCGGCAGAGAGAAACTAGACGCAATGAAAAGACTCATTGCTGTGCGCTATCTCTTCTACTTCTTACGACAGTAATATTTATCTTACTTCGCGTTTAGCTTATCTCTAAAGGACGCGACGTTTCAGAGTACTTTGCCCAGGTTGTAAAGAATGTTGCTTCGCAAAATCTCGAAATCAGGAAGCTAGTGTATATCTATCTTCTTCGCTATGCAGAACAAGAACCGGATCTAGCATTGCTATCGATCAACACATTCCAAAAAGATCTGACGGACAGCAATCCCCTCATTCGTGCTATGGCGCTAAGAGTCCTGAGTGGAATCAGGGTGCCGATGATAGGAAACATTGTTGTCCTTGCTATTAAAAAGTGTGCGGCAGATATAAGTCCGTATGTCAGGAAGACTGCAGGATTAGCGATACCCCGGTGCAACGAGTGAGAATTGATATCTTCTTCACTTGATTTCAGTACCCCGAACCATTCATAGGCTTGACTCCAGTCATCTATCCTCACTGATCCAAATAATCGCCAGTATGTTGAAAGAACGATCACCCTTGGCTATTGGCAGTGTTGCAGTCGCCTTTGATGCAGTGTGTCCAACTCGGCTCGATCTCCTTCATCAACAATATCGCAGATTATGCAGAATGCTCCCAGATGCCGATGAATGGGGTCAAGCTGATTTGATGAACCTTTTACTGAGATATGCCAGAACAATGTTGCCTAGACCTACTGGAGATGAGCTGGATCCAGATGTGATGTTACTGCTGACTTCGGTTGAACCCATCTTGATGAGCTGCAACCCTGCTGTAAGCTTTCTTCAATCGCATTATCTAACCCAGTCTTTTGACGGATTGTTCCCAGTCAGTCACAGCAGCAGCAAGGGTGATCTTCTATGCAGGACCACCAGCATATCTACAGAAGATCGTCCAGCCATTTCTGAGGCTTCTGCATAACTCAAGGGAGGTAGAACGCGTCGTACTTGCCTACTTATTGGTAATTGCCCAAAAATCACCGGTAGGTTAGATTCCTTGTCTTTCAGCACAACGGAACTGACTTTCTGGCTCAGGAACTATTATCCCCACACCACACTCACTTTTTCCTGAGAACGAACGACGCTCACAAGGTAAAGCGCGACAAAATTCAGCTATTACTCAGAATCCTGAACCCGGATAACTACGGCGCAATCCTGAGGGAATTTATCGTGCGATTTCCCAGGATCCTATCTTCCGAGCTAATTGGCTACACAGGATTATTCAGATGACATCGATGACTGTGTAGTGAATGACTCTCTTCATGCAATCGGGTGTTGCGCATTTGCTATTCCAGAGTCAACACAACAATGCTTGACAGCTTTGATCAACATGATTCAGAGTGGAAATGGTCCGTAAGGTAGATTGTCTAGCATCAACATTGGTATTGATGTTCGTCGTAACAGACAGCGTTACAAGTCCAGCAGTCATGGTCCTTAAAAACCTTGTACAAAATCAGTTGTCATCCACAGTGCAAGGAATGGCTGACACCTCTCGTGAAACATCCCTCTCAATTATCGCTCGCCTTTCCAGGAAAATAGATGAGATCAACAATACACAGGCAAGAGCGTGTGTTATCTGGCTGGTCGGGCAATATGCCGCGTCAAATGGTCCAACTACGGGCCCCGAAGGAATTTCAGAATGGGCACCTGATGTACTTCGAAAAGCTGCCAGGACCTTTCAACAAGAGGTGTGGGCACTACCAGATCATGTCCTACCGTACACTTATTTTTATCTTGTCAGGCCGTGCTTGTCAAACTCCAGATTGTCACTCTTGCAGCCAAATTACTTATACTGTCTCCTGAAGACAGAACCCTTACTCTTCTTTCTCAGTATGTGTTCTCTTTAGCTCGTTACGATACCAGCTACGACGTAAGAGATCGAGCGAAGATGATCACCTCTCTTCTATCTGGCGCTCTGCCGAGTCTTTTATCCTTTTCTCAGGAGGAGAGGGGCGGTGTTGTCCTGAGGCGGGAACAAGTTCTGCTGGTGCTTTTCGAAGGAAAATCTGGAGTGGTTATGGAAAAGAGTCGCTTTGGTAAATAACATCAATGATCGTATCTCAGGTCCATTGACCCGACGTCTTGCAGAAGATGGAAATGCCCTTATTGGCTCTCTGAGCGTGGTCCTTGGTAGGCCCATGCCAATGGACAATCTACTGCCCGACTGGCTGGAAAAAGGCGTTGAACCTTCTTTGAGGGACTCGGAGGACGATAAGCCCATTGTACCGGTCGTGACGGCCATCTCATCGACATCGACTGGTCAGCGTAGCAAGACAATGACTATGCCTGTCATTCTGACTCCTATGTCAACTTCGAGGCCTAGTTCAAGGCAAGAGAATACTAGAGGTGTCATTGCACAGGACTTGGAGAGTTTTTATGCAGACGCCATAGATTCTGAAGAAGAGGAAAGCGAGGAAGACGAGCAAAGTCAGGACGATGAACATCACGATGAGGATGAGGATGAGGATGAGGGTGAGGGTGAGGGTGACGACAGTGACGGGGAAACTGAAGGTGCAGGAGGCAGCTCAGAGTCAGACGACGAAGCAAAGGAGGAAAGTGCGAGTGACGATGAGGCCCAGGCCAGGAATGTGAACCTAGTCATCCCGAGGTAATTTCACTCACGACAATTGCATAGGTAGATAGTCTCTGTTGATATCTTAGATGGACAATAGATCAGTTGGTTGAAAAATGATCGCAGTAATTTCACCGATCAACCGGAAGAGTCCGTCCGTCCCTCAGGAAAAGGGATGAATACTCACATTCGGTTTCTGGCTAGACACCTAGAACCTAATCATGACCACCTCGACCCCGTCCGACGCGAGCGATAACAGCGCGTATTTTGATATATTCAGCGATAGGTCTGAGCCCTCCCTGACGTCCTCCCAGGATCCAGGTTACGTTCCAACCCCCTACACCCACGATTCAGGCGTCGACAGTGACCCCTCTCATTGTGACGCAAAAAACCCCTTTAGTCGTCATGCTGCTGCATCTGCAACGCATTTCGTTGGAGTTGCAAGCCTTAAGACCTCGCATACCGAGATACACCCAAATGCACCTCTCAAGGATTCACTCGAAGAACCTGAAACTCCCTGGGCTCTCGGGCAAGATCGAAATGATTGTGCTAGCCACACTAGTCCGCCTTCTGAAGTCATCCTTGACCTGACAACGTCGAGCGATGGAAGATCTTTTGGTTTAGACCAGACTGGATCATCTACTGGATCAGGTGGTCGGAAAACGGTTTTCACGAACAAGGAAGGTCTTCCGATCAGTAGTGGTACCTTCATTAATGGCGCTGCCACCGTGGGGCCACATGCGATAACAGAGACGAATAGCGAACTCCGACAACGAGCTTGGGATGCTAATGTTTCTCTGTCACAAAAACAAAAGTCTAAAATTATCAAGGCAGAAGGTGAATATATATATATATACTTCAGAATGAGTGATACAGTCATTTTGAGCCTCATCACCATTCTCAGCCAAGGACAATCAACGACTGTCAAAGATTATCAAACAGGAGGCCAAGGTTGAAAAAAAGGCTCTCGACCTTGCGATCGATGAGCTTGCAAACCTGCAAAAATCTCAGAAGCAAGCGGTCAAGGTAGAGTATAGGTCGGTTCGTTTTTTTGGAAGGATTGATTTTGATCAGGGGTTCACTCTCGTAGGATGAAGCCAAGGCATACATAAATCATTCCAAGGTATTGAACGTTCTCAAGAAACAAGAATCTGCTTTTTTGGTTTCCAAGAGTCGATATGAGTCGTTACAAGGTCAAGTCAGCGCAGAAGCAGAACGACTTGAAGCAGTTCGAGAGAGCGCCAAGACAGCCACAGAGCGAGTTGCAGAAAAGTGCCAGGAAGTTGATGGTTTGCGAAAGATGTTTGGTTTAGATGAGAGAGAAAGGGAAGTGAAATTGGGAGAGTTAAAAGAGACTGGGACGAGTTTGCTATGGAAGTTTTGAACGATGTTTGAAAAAAGGGAGATGTGATTGACGAGTTAGTATTAGAATAGTTGTGAGAATTTAAGGTTCAGGGTCACATGATTGTGATATAGTACAGGCATGGAAAAACATCCTGACTACATCCTGACTGTAATGTAATGAACGCACTGGTGGATTCAGTTGATCAGACCGGGCTTATCGCAGGATGTTGGCAGTGGCAAGAAATAAGAAATTTTTCAAAAGCGAGCAAGATACAAAGGCGTTTCAGTCAAAAAACATGTAACGGGAGGAGTAATCGAAGAAGCTTTCAATTCTAACGACAGAATAACCCATACATACATACAACGGCGGCGATCCAGGAAAAAAAAAAAAACTCTACTCAATAATATTGGCAATATCACCATCGATAGACTCGGGTGTTGTCGAAGACGCCCAACGATTCACCACTTTTCCATTCTTGTCGACCAAAAACATCTCAAAATTCCACTAAAAGGCGAACAATTATTTTTTTGGGTAAGTCATGACTATCCGATACCTATATGAATACGAAGTTGTTGTTTTTACCTTGATACGGGTTAAACCCAAAATGCCAGACTTCTCGTTCTTCAGCCATTTGTAAACTTCATTAGTGTTGTCCCCATTGACGTCTGACTTCTTCATTAAGGGAAATGTTACGCCATAATTGAGAGAGCAAAAGCTTTGGACCTCTTCATCAGAGCCTGGTTCTTGGAAGAACTTGGAGAGAGAGAAAGAGAAAGAGAAAGAGAATCAATTTCAAAATCGATCTACGGAAGAGGAGGAGGAGGAGGAGGAGCAAATGATTGACATACTTGATTAGTAGGGAAACCCAGAATGACCAGCCCCTTGTTCTGGTACTTGTCATACAAGGCTTGGAGTCCGCGATACTGAGGAGTAAACCCGCTGTGGGTGGGTAGGAGAACGGATACGAAATCAATCAATCAATCTGAGGATTTCCAGGGCTTCTTTGAAAACAACCCTACCACTTGGACGCAACATTGACAATCAGGACTGTTTTGCCTTGTAGGTCTGCAAAATCATAGACCTTGCCGTTGGGAAGTTCAGCTTTGAGGGAGTAGAAACCAGTTGCACTCGACATGGTTGTGGTAGAGAAGGAGACGCAAGATGGAGGAAGATAGGACGGGAGGAGGATGGGCCGGGTAATGCATGTGATTGAGCGCGACGGGTTGAATCTCCGTGACGCGATATTGAGAAAAGTATTGGTCAGAGGAGTGACGCAATGAATTCGGGGCGTGACTGGCAACAACAACATCTGAAGTCAGGCACAAAGGCACTCAGTGTCAAGTACAAAGTACACAAATCAATACACAACATTTGTCACACCCAATAGACCCTCGTTAACAAGTGCTCGAAATCGTTTCTCACAACCTCGGTATCGTGGGTTATTCAGCTGAGATTTCAACCATCCGATGATGACTCCATACCGCGCAGGCTTCCGTGAGAGAATCTCATGGAAAGCATGATACCCTAACCTTTTGACGCAATTCAGCTTACCACAAGTGGTGAAAACCCGATGACGAACCAACCCTTACCAAGTCACAACTTTCCTTACAAATCCATCATCATCATCATCACCGGATAGCCGTCTTGCCTGCGAGTGCATCAACCCGATGATCATCTTCTGCACAGTTCCTATCCTCTCATCAGAATGGCCTTGTAGGTAGCAATTGGAAAGGGGGTTGCAAAGACGGACTACAAACGAGACTGGTTCTTTGTTCATGCCAACCAGGACGCCATTCTCGGAGATAACAATGCATTTTCATGGCGGCAACAAGAAAGTTCTGATAAATATTGAGATAAATGACCGACTTTCGATTCAAAGCGGGGTCCGTGTAAATCACATGACACCTCGTTTTGGCTAGCCTAAAAAGCGCCGCATCAACAAAAAAAACCGCTTTTCTCATTGATGACATAGCCTCACTTGAGCATTTTTCGAACAAAGCCAAGACCAGGTTTACGTCCTCGGGTGATCGTCAAAGTACTCGATAAATCTAAAAAAAAAAGAAGATTCATTTCATCAGTTCCAAGTAACTGTGACTCTTAGCCTGAGACTCATTGGGGAAAAAAAACTCACTGATGCCATGATACCGGGTATAATCAACGGATATAGACAAATCCTTCATGTCAATCGCATACCCACACCAATGAAAATCTATATATAACCGCCTGTTCAGACAATCATAGAGGAGAACCAAAAAAAAAAGGGGGGGTTACGCACGCCGTGCTCGTTGATCCACTACATTCATGATTTGATGATCATAGTCAAAATTGGTCATCGTCTTGTCCTTTGAAATGAAACATCCATACTCTGGATGACCTATACACAAAACAACCACGTCAAGCAACCCTAACACGGCCATGAAAAAAAGGACAGGGGAAAAAAAAA
>Ga0157366_1000815_pt1 | contig 13272 bp, 8 predicted proteins | sample AttbisABBM1_FD_113149 | JGI IMG/M metagenome (GOLD analysis project Ga0157366, IMG submission 113149) | Fungus gardens microbial communities from leaf cutter ant in Botucatu, State of São Paulo, Brazil - Atta bisphaerica ABBM1 | ecosystem: Host-associated > Fungi > Mycelium > Unclassified ...
AATGAACAAACATTGTTAGAAAAGAACGAAATGAGAAGAATGTTCTTATGATTAATGATGTCTTTTTAGAGTGAAAAACAAAACAACGAGAGATGAATATTGACATAAGCCATGACTCTCAGGTAGTCTAACTGATTGACAGGGAGTCTGGTGAAAGAGAGCCAGTTAGGATAGTTAGGAGATCCAGCTAGAGCCTCCCCTTCACAGTAGGTAGAGCTGGGAATAGTATGAATGATGGACTACAGAGGTTCTTGTAAGAGAATGACGTCAAAGTGGGAGCAAGTCTTGAGGATGGTATTGATGATAAAAGTGTTTTCGTGAACGTTTTGGGAAAAGATTTTTAAGTTGTTAAAAATCATGTTTGAGAGTTCCCATTCACAACTGAATGAATTGACTTGACCCTGTTTTCACAGATCTCAGAATACTTCCTTTAATGCCAGTCCCTATTGAACTGATTTTTTCAGAACAGACAAGAGGTTGAGTCTGCTTGATGTTCACTATAGCAGTTAGAATATTTGAATGAGTGAGGACACGGCTTGCCCTTTTTAGTTTTGAGATGAGGGGGGTTGGTCTTTATGTTGGCTTTGCAATACCAGCTAAATTCGTGGTGATTCTCCGATTTGTACAGACCATTACACTTGACATATTTAGACCTTTGTATTCTGCATGAAAAAGTCGAATGGCCCCATCTCCAACAATTTTTACATTGAGAGATACCAGGGTTGTTATGAACTTAAACCTTTAGAGCGAGGTAAAAGATCAAACTCTTGTATTAGAGTAAACACAGGAGAACTCGATAGAGAGCTCTTTACAAACTAGTCTACCTTATATACTCCTACAGATGGTCCATGCTAGTTACTGTGCACTCTACCCTAAATAACCATGTGTAGAGCATGAGGCCAACATGTAATGTCCATGTTGTATGACATCATTTTGTTCTAGAACTTTCTACTTCCTTCTTCTTAGTCCTGTGATTAATGTTGTGACCACATCATCAGATGTGACTGATGTGACTGATCACTTCTAACCCTAACCCTAGAGTTCTAAAAATAGCAAAGGTGAAAAATAAAAATAAAAATAAATATAAAAATGAGAAAGAAAATAAAAAGAAGCAAAATCCACTTTCTACGATCTTGATAGAGGTTGGTGTTAGCTCCTCTTATAGTAGCAATAAACCTTCCGACATTGAAGCACCTGTTAATAAGGTCCTTCACTTTTGCACCGCTTTGAGCATCCTATATGTCAATCCAGACAATTATCATGTCTGACTTGGGGGAGACTTTAATAACTCTTGGCTTAGAAGCAAGAGTAACATTGTTGAAGATTTGATTCTGCTTAATGATGAGTTCGACATCATTGGCAGTGAGTTGATCCTGTAAGTTGCCATGGGGAAAAAAGGGAATACTTATGATCTTGAAATAAGACTTGGATTGTGGATGTTGAGGAGAGTCAACTTGAGATGAGTCAATACTCTCCGAATTCTTTACATAATTCTCGATGATGAGTAGGTCATAAGGCAATGAGACTTTGTTAGTTACGACTGTAATTCCAACTGGGTCGGAGCAGATGAAGTCTACTAGAACTTCAGATTTCATATTCTTGAGATTTCTATTCAGATTAGTAACATAAATGGCAGAATTCTTCATGAATTTTGTGATGTTTTCATTACCCATAGGGATAATAACCTGTTTATGTGAGGGTCCCTTGGTAGTTATGTTGATATAGAGTTTGGCTTTTGGAGCTCCCTTAACAATATTGTTAATCTGGTTGATCTTCTTTGCTCCAATGGATGGAAAGATTTCTTTGATTTTGATGACGTCAGATGTACTGGTAGTCTGTTTGGAGACTTAGGCATAAGAATTGGTTTTCCCAGGAGTTTGAACTTCCAGTTGCTTGTTCTTAAAGTACTTGGAGATAATGTTGACCTCCTTTTAAGACTTAGCTAGGATTGGTGGGGGAATCCTCTCAATACTAGCTGGAGTAGATTTCACGCTTTCCTTAGAGGGCCTTTGCAGTGCAGATTGGATCTTAGGAGTAAATTTAGCTGCAATTTTTCTTCTGAGGATATTAAATTTGTTATCAGTATGTAACGTGTCCCAGTTAGATTCATATATGGATGAAATAAAGTTCCACACCACATTGCCAATACTATCAAAGTCCTTCAAGTCGTTTGCCTTTGCTGGTTCAACCTGTTTGTTAAAGATATACTTGGCCATGAATTTCAAAGAATCTTTAATACTCTTAGTGTCTGATGCAATATGCTCGATGAAACCATGGAGAGAGATAGGGTGAAAGCAGCCATTTCAGATTTCAAGGTCAGTAGGTGCATTAAGATCATATGGTAATTGGATATTGATGAATGTACTTTCATTATTATGCGAAGTTGAGCCATAAGGAGGGATCAATAGTTACATGTAACATCATACTATAATACTGACCCTAAGTCTCAAATAAGAAAATAAATAAAAATAAAAATAACTCTAGTCATAGACAGACCATATCTTATTTATTTTCAGATATCTAAATCTATTATTTGCTAATTCAATTCTACATTTATTTATATAATATCTCATTATATATGCAAGTTCTGATAAAAATTAAAGTGTAAGTAGTAAATAGCTATATTGAAAGAAATTAAATAGTAACCAACTTGTAAATAATTAGGAGTCAAGTTTTTACTTTTAGAAAGTTATAGATGATATATTGATTAAGTGAAATACAGTCTTGAAATTAAGTCCACACCAATTATGATGAGACTAAGAAGATGACTTCTAACAAATACTTCTTCTTAGTATCTGAACAATTTAATATATGCTACTAACTAATCTACAAGTCTTTAATCCATTTTCATATTCTCTTTTCTTTACTTTCAAAATTACTTTTAGTATTAGACCTTGATATATAACTATTCTTGTTCAAACTATACTTGTTGAAAGAAATAGAAGACAGCAAGTATAGTATAGTTGCAGTAATTTCCAGAGTTTATGATCTTCAGAAAGTTGTCAAGGATACAATCAAGATTATGGAGAACAGAAAGCAAAAGAAAGGAAAGAAAGAATGAAACTTGCTTTAAGCATATATCTGAGGTCAGTCACAACAGAAAGATATCAGATTAGACATGGAAACTTATTCAAGAAACAGATATGGAAATCCATGGGCTTAGATGAGTATCTAGATTGTGGATCAAGCTTGGAAGCTTATCTGTAGATGAACAACCTGACTTTGGATGATGACTTTAGTCTCAACTTATATGTTATACCTACTACTTATTATGTAATTGTAATTTTAGGAGATTGAGATCTAGCAAAAAGAAGAGGTAAGAGAATTTCTTAGTTGACTGTCTTTGTTAAGTAAGTAGGAGAAGGATTCAGATCTTAGTCAGTCTTAGTTAAAGACTTAGTCAATTTTTAGACTAAGAATTATAGTATATCTACTGGGTCTTATATATCAAGTCTGTGATTAGAGCTATAGCTAAGACAGTAGTAGTATAAAAAATAACTAGAGAGATATTATAAAGATAGTTTCTAGGAAATAAGACAACCAGAAGTCTAGATGACAAGTTACTAAGAGGTGAAACATAAGAAATTGATCTATATGCAAAAGATTATAAATGTGAAAGTATATCTAGATATACTAGAGTCTTATTTAGAAGTCAGAATGCAAATATCTCAGATATCTTGAAAGTTCTAAGTATATTATCTAAATGAAGTATAAATATCACTCATTTTCAAAAAGTCTTAAAAGAATAAAATGAAAACTTCTGAGAACAACTATTCTAAATTGTCAAGAACGAAGAAAGTAGACTTAACATTTTCTATTTTTCTTTTCTCATTTTTATTTTCTTTCTGATTTATTTTCCTTTATTTCTATTTTTAGAACTATGGTTAGGGTTAGAGTGACAAGATCATGCTGTCACACAGCAGGTCACATCAAATGATACGGTCACAAGTCACATGATACATAGAAGGATGTAGAAGGTTCTGGAAGGATGACGTCATATAACGTGTGATACACATGGTTGTTTAGAGTAGGCTAGAAATAGCTCACACAGACTATTAGGTATTTGTATATAAGGTAGACAATCTTAGGTGAGGTTCAATAGTAGAGAGCAACAGTAGTAGTTTAAAGAAGTCCATGGAATTTAGTATGGATGTAAAATAGCTGACTAAAGAGAATAAAAACTCTATAGAGTTTGGTATGAGTATGGATAATATTTAAGCACTCAAATTTTATATAAAGACAAGTCTCTATAAAATATCAGGTAGAAAATTGCTAATCTAATCTCAAAATGATTATACTAGATAGTTAGAAACTTAAATAAACTAATCTAGAATATTGACTGGATTGATCAGAGCTTATTATACAATAGTTAAAGAAAGATAACTGTGATTATCTTAAAAATAGTACCTAAAGAATCTCAGAAGCTAAAATGGTATTATGATTCAAATATCTTGGAGTTGAAATTTAGAAAAGAACCTTAATACAAGGTTAATATAAGAAAACTCAATAAAGAACTCTATACAGGATTGTCTACCCTATATACCCCAGACTAGTAGTCTGTGCTATACTATGCTACTCTCTTAAAGTAGCCTATAAAGCCCACTACTTCTATTACCCCCAAGGCTGAAAGATGCAGGAGCTAGATATCAGATATAGACAGGTATGATTCTGACATAGCTAATAGGGATGTTAGCAAATAAAAACATATTAGATCTAACTCTGACATATTTAATAGTTCTCTCACCATACCTATATACTTCCACCACACTTAGAGTAATCTGTAAGAAAAATCTAAATGTACAGAAACACATGGAACTCTAAAAACTAAAATCTTGGAACACCTACAAAATGTCTTTACAATGACCAAGAAATTATTTACACTAACAGACCAAAACTTTGCTATGGATGATCACATCCTAATTCTTATAGCTAATCTATATAAGGCTATAACAGGCCAATAGAATCCTACTCCCATATACCAAGACTCTCCAATCTTAGAGGCTCTAAAGTCTCTTACTAAAGAGGTCAAACAAATAGTAGCCAAAGTTGACCAACAATAACCATTCTACAACCAACTCCTAAGCCCAAGCTTGAATATAAGTATCTACAACCTAGAAAATGCCTGTGTTAAGTTCTATGCTAATATTGCTACAAGCTAAAAGACTAGTCCACCCATGACTACTAACTACTGGCCCAAAGCTCTGACCAATCCAAGCAAGACCTACCATTCAATATGTGTAGTCATTGTCTTTAACTCTATCCTATACCCTGACTCTAGAAGAGACAAAGCAACTACAGTTCAAGATATCAACACATCCCTTACCTTCAAAGATATACTGCCTGATCTCAAAATTATAGCAATCAAATGAAATATCTAGAGAAACTACATTGCATTCACTAGAACTAATCAGACTGCTGCCACAGTTCTCTCCTTTACTTCTGAACTCCCAAATGTTATAGCCCTAGGCTACAGTGAATAAGTCAGAAAAGATAAGAAATAGTTCAAGGTAGAAATCTGGAATGTCAGAATAGGCACATTTGACTACAATGGCTTAGATATATATATCCCACAGATAATATACCAACACCTCTACAAAGTAAACTCTGAATATGCAGCCCTCAATGTAGTTATGTTACCCCAGTAGGTTTAACCAGAAAATGAACTAACCAAACAACCCTACTTCTCTATTATTTTCATAGTAGACTTCTTTGACCAATATGCCTACTTTCTTAGAATAGTTAAAACTATGGTTGTATTTGGCAGACTAGCAACCACTTATGAATGGATAGACTGTCTATCTATTACCCAATGCCACTGCTGCTGGCATCTTGACTACTATACTACAACCTACCAACAACCTCCTTGGTGTAGAATCTATAGTGAAGAATACAAGAAATCATATTACTACAACCCTCTAGTTTCTACCATAGATGATATAAAAATACAAGTTGACTAGAATACAAGAGCCAACTCATAAATATATTATGCATAAACTGCAAATATGTAAGCTTTAAGACTATGAACTATCTAGCAAACTAGATATGCTGTTTGGAATGTTTCTGATATATAGGTAACCTATGAGATAAGACAAAGTTAAGGTCTAAACCTAAGAGTACCAAACTATTACCTGGAAACAACTCAGCCTCTATTCCAACATCTTCCAACAATATTAACTAATATAGACCACTGGTGGATACTACTTCTTCAATTGAGAACATCCTTCAGAATGCCCAGCAAAAATATCTGAACAGAATAACTAAAGAGACTGCCTAACAAGCCCTTGCAAATATGCAAAAAACTCTTTTTAAATGAATAGTATACCTATCTTATCCCTTATCTCTCTATTACCAACCATCAAGATAATTTAACTTAATTATAACAAGAAAGAGAGCACTATTCATAGTCTTCTCAATACATACTTCAATGCTGCTGACCTTCTCCTCCAGAAACTATAGTAGATCCAAATCTCACTTAACAACACTAAAAGACTAGTGAGTTATAGAGTATAGACCCCAATCTTACTTACTACAACACAAAGTATAGATGATCTCTACTACATATTATAGCTTACTTCTGACCTCATCCCAGCATAGAGGTAGTGCTCCAGTTAAATCTTATTCAAGACTGGGACATTCAAATCTTAAACATAATTTACTAAGATAATTCAACCACCACTATCATAAACTTATATAATGACTACAAATAATACAATAAATATGCTACTACTCTCCTTTGTACTATTCCTTTGTCCCACAACCAGCCAACAATCATCATGAGTGACTTGAACATATACTACCATCTATTATTAGAAGTTGTGAACATTAGATTATATTTTATTTTCCTTTTTCTATTTTTCATTTCATTTTTATTTCATTTTTGTTTTTATTTTATTTAGGATTAGGGTTTAATAGTAATAGTCACATGATCACATAGTCATAATGGAATATAGTGAAACATTCTGGAATAATAATATCATATAATATACTTAATACATATTGACCTTATAGTTTACATATAATCTTTAAGGTAGGCTAAACACAGTAGTAGTATGGACCATCTAGTAAAGTATATAAGGTAGACAACTTTGTACTAGAAACTCTATTGAGTTCTCTTATGACATCCAATACAAGATTCTTTCTCGTTAACCTACTTTAAGATCTTTAAGTTATAACATTTATAGTTCTTTTTCCTAAACATCAACTCTAGTATGGAAACAGACCACATGGTGGACTGGCTCACAATTTATAACTATCTACTTGCAAACACTTCTAGCCAACATACCTATATTCCCTATATTTCTCAAGAAACTCCCACAGTTCTTGATCTTACCTTTGTAAATGGCCCAGCTACTTAATATACAATCCTATCTGATTGGACAATCAAACTAGAGTTTGCCTTCAACTCTGACCATCTAGCTATACAGTAGATCTTATTCAACAATATGACTCTCATCAGCAACTGCTATAAAAACAGATATAATATAAAGAATACTGACAAAAATACATAGTCTACAGCTTTTGTGAAAATCCTAGTATATCTCTAAGGGACTCTGAATGTGCTAATGAACACCAATAATCCTATTTCCACCACTAACCTCAAAAATACAGTATTAACCCTCTTAACAACAATAATATACACTAATGAATAAGTGGTAAAGAAGTACAATCCCAGCCTAACAGCTAAATTATGGTAGAATAAAACCTTTACTGAAATAACTACCTATATATAACAGCTCCAAGAGCTCCAATATAAACACCTTAAAATATATAGTTTCTGAGACCCAAACCTGGACAGAGATATAAAACAGATATACAACCTTTTCAAGAGACAAGTTTAATATGCAAAGAGAATGTGGGCTGACAAAATTCTAGAAAAAGCAGCAGCAGATGAGATGTGGAAGCTTTACCAATAAATAACAGGACATAAAGTGTAAAATCCTCAAAGTAACTTTTCACCAAGAACCTTTCTCTCTTTCTGTTCCTATTAAAGCTGACTTATCATGTAAACAAGATAACAAAATCCCCTTCAAGAAAGTTATTTACATAAAGGTTTAGGAAGCCTTCTCTTTATCAAGCTCAAATATAGCTGCTGATGCTAGCCAGATTAACTACATCATGTTCAAATGGGCCTAGCTACATGTAGAAAATGAAATAACCATGCTTATCCATCAGTACCTTGCTAATAGATATCATTCTCTACAATAGTGAAGAGTAATTGTAGTAGCACTCAAGAAGTCCAACAAATTTGATTATATCCAACCTAGAGCATACTGTCTTATTACACTCCTTGAGTGCATGGGCAAGCTACTTGAGAAAGTAGTAGTGTCAGACTTATGAAGTTTGGACCCAAGTTTCTTTTGACTTTCCTTTTGATTTTATTTTTCTTTTCTTTTCTTTTATTTTCTATCCTAGGTGTCACAAACTTCATTCAGCTTATATCTTCACAACTATTGGACTGATTTTCACAAACTGAGTTACTCTGGAAAGCTCCAAATGAGGGCTATCTGCATATATGTGGAATGTATAAAAGTGACAACAAACAACTGAGATATCAAGCTATCAATAACTGTAAAAGTTTTGTTAGCTAATATCTCATGAACAGCTGGATGGATTCACACAATTGAACTTGCATCAAAAAGTGCTCATCAAACTGTTTCCAATGATATATGGTATATTACATAATGACAAGTATTCATAGAGATACAAGCATATCAATGTAGTGACATAATTAGTTACCTTTTAAAATTAGCCTGACAGCTGCTATGACAGATGACAACTCCCATTAGGTATGAGTTTTGATCATGTGATAGAAACAGCTTGTGTACAGACCATCACTCTTTTGTATATATACTTCTGTGTCTGAGAATTAGACTTTAGACTTAACAACATCAATTTTCATTATTCATTATTCTTTATTATCTGTATTGATCTTAATCATCATTATCATCATTATTAAACTTCTGAATCACTCCTAAAACTCTGAGAGTGTACCCAAGATTCAGATATTACAAATAAGTGAGTAGTTTATTTTGTAATAACAATACTATCTAGAAATACTTCTTACTTACTTGGATAGCTTCCAAATCTCCTTTCTCAACTAATTCCACCAAGTTAGATCAGTAGTAGTAAGATACCACTAGAAAAGAGAAGTCTTCTACTGAAAACTTAGCCTTGAAGGCTTAGCTAAAGTTTACAATACAGAGCTTGCAGGACTTGTAACTGGACTATTAGAATCTATTTCCTTTACAAATCAACATTCCAAAGTCTACCACATTCAATTATATGCTGACAACATCTCAGCCATATCTATAGCCTCTAATTCCAAGCCCTAATAAGGCTAGCTTATAGTATACATCTTCTACTAAAAAGCTCTTAGATAGCTTGACTTCTCACTATGCTACCATCTCTTTATCTCCTGGTCTCCTAGTCATACTAAAATCAGAGGAAATAAAAAAGCCAATAAACTAGCAAAAGAAGCTACAAAACTCTAGAGCTAATTTAATACTAAAACTATTTTGGCAAGTTGTTGAGCATATAAATATATGTTTATCAAATGGAAATGAATATGGAGAAATTGACCTTAAAATAGACAATATGCCCTTACAAACTACATTCTCCCATCTCTTCAACCTACTCCCTATTTTAAAGTCTTGTGTAACCAAAGAGAAATCTTTGGCTGCCTTATTCAATGCAAAACAGGTCACAGCTACTTTGGAGACTACTGTTAAGATTGAGAAAAGTGGACTTAGTCTCTTTTTATTTTTCTTTCTCATTTTCATTTTCATTTTGATTTATTTTCCTTTTTTATTTTTAGAACTTAGGGTTAGGGTTAAAACCCATGAACACAAGAAGAAAGGCATGAAAGAATAATGTTGTACAATGTGTACAACACATATTGGCATTGAGGTGCACACATAGTAGTTTAGGGTAGGCTAGAAAGACTTAACATGGACCAGGTGCTTTAGTATATAAAGTAGACAAATCCTGTACAGAGTTCTCTATCAAGTTCTCTTGTGTAACCCTATATAAGGTTCTTCTCATTGATCAACACTAAGGTCTTTAAGTCGTAACAACTACTACCAATCTGCAGTTCCTTTAGAAAGCATATTCTGCTCTTATGGAGAAGAAATACAAATATATAAGCATATCATCAACACATACCTCTAATATAAGAACTACTGCCAAATCCTCTGCAATATCTTAAGCTTTATATATATGCCAGATATCAATATCTTTGGAACAAAATAAGACATAGCCATCCTAAGCAAATTTCTCAAGAGATTAGGTGCATTCACTAAGAATGGGATAGGTCTACCCAGATGGAAGGCACTTATCATAACTTGAGACACAAGTGTTATAGTTAAAAGTAAAATCTTAGATTAGATTAATTATAAGAGAACTCGATAGAGAGCTCTGTACAAAATTGTCTACCTTATATAATACTGGCTCATAGTCCATACTCTCCTACTCTAGCCTACTCTAAATGACCATGTGTTTGTCTTAAGATTAACATATATTAAACATGCTAGATAACATTATTGTACTAGAATCTTTTATATCTTTCTATCATGACTATATGCCTATGATAGTGTCATGTGACATGTGTGATATATCATGTGACCATGATATCATACTAAACCCTAACCCTAAATAAAATAGAAACAAAAATGAAATAAAAATGAAAAAGAAAAGAAACAAGAAAAAAAATAGAGTCTACTGTTCACAATTCTGACACCACCTACTATTGAAGACCCCCTAGCTGCTGAACATGGTATGGAAGACTCTGAGGATGACTAAGAATAGTCTTGGAACCAACACACCACATCAAACCACAACCACCACTTCTTCACCATGTTTTTATACTCTCTTTCTTCTAGTTTATGTACTACTATTGGCCCATGCTCATTCCCACAGCCAACATTACTAACCTGACCTGCTCCAACATTCTCCTCAACCAGACATCTCCACATCATACCTCATACCACCCTGCTGAGGGAGCATAATTACTTCGAATGCTCACTGTGTCTTAGCACTAGTTTGCTTGTTAGGGTATAGAAAATAGGAATAAACAACAACCACCTATCTCACGTGACACTGATGGTGAGATTGAGGGGTGAATTCAAGAGTATTCTCGAACACCGAGATTATGTGCATCTGTCGTCGTCATGGCCAGCTGACAACGATATTCAAACCCTTGTTGATGCAGCAGATGGTTTGTTTGCTCATCCTTCTGCTGTCCTACGTCATGTTGCCTATCCACGCGACTGTCAATTCCGTGAAAGACTTCAAATTTGTCCTGGATGCCCTATCTCAACCGGGCAACCATGTATTTACATCACCCTTTTCCCAACTTGATGCACTTTATGTCCACATCATGAGTTAGATTCCGGAGCGTATACTCCCCTCTGCACAGATCTTCCTTTCCTGTGTTGTGCATGGTAATAGCAACCTTCCTTTTTCTGTTGCCCCACTTTGCAATGTCTTAGGCTCTCTGAATCCACATTCAGAGATATCTGCCACTATCTACATGCTGTGATCGCCTATGAGGCATCCTTCAACCCTCTTAGTTCAATTGACTCCCATGTAGACCTCACATGGTCATTTTTAGACGAAGGTCAATGGTTCTATCCAGAATCATCATTCCTCCGTCATCTCTCGAGTGTTCATGGATCATTGCGTTTCTACCACAAATCATTTTATGATTTCCTCTGTGATGCTGCTCGCTCAGGTCCCTTCTGTATCACCACTCTGGACATCTATTGTAAATTATTTGATCATTGGATTCAAAATCACCATCATTATGCATCAAGCTGTGCTATTGATGGCTCAAGTGCATCTCTCCTCCCTTGTGCCTGCCCATAAACTTACTTGTTATTCCAGAGCTTGTATTGGGGCTTAGCATTGTCAGCTCGTCTGATTCGCTCTCTTGGCCACAAGGAACCGAGTTCGTTGACTCGTATCTCAAGCTTTCAGCCTTCTGCGACCTCTCGACGTTGTTATCCCATGATGATCCGGGCTTTTGTCGATTTATTGGGGATGTTCCTTTGGATACATTACGACGGCTGATAGAACTAGATTACCGCAAGGCTCTAATAGCGGATAGGGCAATTTTCGAGCTCCCTGTTCTGTACACTCATTATGGTATTCTGGGAATTGTGAAAGTACTATCCCACACCGTATTTGAGTGTATTCCTGCCGATGAATTCGATGGTCTGGTGCCCGCAACATTTCTTTCCGTGCGCTTCAAATATGATTACCAGCAATGACTTGACTCACACATTACTAGGTGGTCAATAAACTCGAAAAGGCAGGAGTCATCCGGCGATATCATCCCCTCTTTGGCTCTAGCCGTGTCACCACTCTTCTTCACACTTTGTCCCGCAAAAATTCTGTTAGGAAGGACAGTGGGCTGTATAAACTTGGGCATGGGGAAAAGTCGATTATATGGTATTGGGAATTTGATATGGAGAAGCGGTATTACCATCAGTTCAGAACTATTGACTATAGGGCGGCAGTGGAATTCTCCAAGGCGAACAAATTTACGCTATGGCAGGAAGAGAACGGGGAAGGCAGGGAAAGTAACAGGGAAGGCGACCAGGTGGACGCCGAGGAAGAGAGAGACGACCAGGAAGATGACCAGGCACATGGGAATGATGGCACTGAGAGTGAAAGCAAGAAACAGCGAGAAGCCGCTACTGATGTTCAGGACCAGGGTCACAGCGAGAATAATGCTCGGCATGAAAGCGATAACACCGAAGACAATGACAATCGGGAGGAGCACGTGAAATTAAATTAGGACATTGTTTATGTATCTTGTATACTAAAATGGCCCTGAGTTCAGGAGTTGACACCAAAGGAATTATTGACCATGGCCATCGTGAGCTTGATGCGAGGGTCAATTGAGCTCAGAGGCTCGGAAGATGCCTGGTAGGTGATGGTGGCATGCAAATGGTGACAGGAGCAGCAGTGCAGAGAAAGAGTGGAGCACAGGAGAATACCTCAGCGAAATCTGACATGAAGATCGTCGAGGTGGCTATTGTAATAAAGGCGTCAGATTTCAGTCTTTCACTGAATTGCTGGTCTCGTGGTATGCACTACAGCAGCAGGGCGAGCAAACGAGTGGACATCTACAAGAAATATGTGATGTGCCTGTGTTCACCTGTACATCGATGAGAAAATACTTTTCTGTGACAAAGTGGCTCAGCGATGAGTTGAGACAATATCTCCACAAGAACCCTCAGACTGATCCTAGTACGTGTAATCAATTAACGC
>Ga0157366_1000816_pt1 | contig 13268 bp, 13 predicted proteins | sample AttbisABBM1_FD_113149 | JGI IMG/M metagenome (GOLD analysis project Ga0157366, IMG submission 113149) | Fungus gardens microbial communities from leaf cutter ant in Botucatu, State of São Paulo, Brazil - Atta bisphaerica ABBM1 | ecosystem: Host-associated > Fungi > Mycelium > Unclassified ...
GCCGAGCCGGTATAGATCTTTATCTGCAAGTCACTAACATAAAGTCTGCATCCTGAGCTAAGCCTGAGGAGATTTAAGACTAGTTCAGAGACGACATCTGTGACTTGTTGCGTACGACATTAGCGTTTTGGAGTAATAATTTTAGTGCGCATAATGCTATTTATGTTAAATTGCAAGTATCATAAGTCTATGCTTAGAAAAGTTAATTTTTAAAATTTATGTAATCGCCATCTAGGCCTCATTATGGATAGCGTATTTTTTATTTCAGGTATAGACTTCATTATATTAATCTAGTCTAGGGTTACATTGTAAATTGAAATCTCAATGTAAGGCTAAGTTAGAACATATGATATGACATCAAATTTTAATTATACAACAGTGAATTAGCTCATAGGATAAAACTTGTGGTGATTATCAATAAAAACTACATAAAATGTATTCTTATCATATTGAATACCGGAAGCTTTATGAGGAACACCATGAAAAGATTGCGGTACAACAAACCCGATTAATCTTTTATCGGAGTCTAATCTAAACCTCCCCCATACTGCTTGATGAGGGATAGATTTAGGATGTTCAAATAAACTGTGTTTTGGAAAACACTGATAAAAAGTCAGTAGCCCATTTCTTTTTTTTCCTATTCCTACTTGACATAATTCATCCAAAGATGATTTGCTATATTCAACTAATTTATTAAAAAAATCGCAAATAGTTTTTTTGTCCCAGTCATTGACGGAGCCAGAATTATCTTGGGAAGTATTAAAAAAAGAAAAGTTAAATTTACTTCTGCCTGCAATATTGCACTTTTCATCTTCTAAACTCACCAAATCATTAAAACTATTCAAAAAACTTACCGCTTTAGAGTTACCGAAATTTTTTTTCATACCTTAGGAATTCCACCAATCTTACCTTGATTATAAGGTAAAGAAATAGATCTATCATTTCTGAGAATATCACCTGGGATTTCATCAAGTCTATAACAAAAACTTTCAATTCGATCTTTGTTAACCAAATAGGTCCTATAGCGCCCTAAAGTATCCATAATTTCGGTATTATGAGTGGTGAAAATCAATTGTGCATTATTTGAGTTAACATCTGGGTCAAGAAACATCTGTAATAAATGAGGCAAAATATGTGGGTGTAGGTTAATATCAAATTCATCAAGTACTAATAAACTTCCAGAATCTAATACTGCCTTGTACGAGCCCAACTGTCTATAAAGTGATTTTGTACCACTCGATTGCAAATCAAGCGGTAAAATATCTTCCTCACCGTTAATGTCAAACACAAACCATGGTGTGTATTTTGATTTTCCATCTTCATTTGTCTTAGATATATATATATCACTGATCCCAGGGTCAAATTTTATTAGTATGTTTTTTACAAAATCAAAGTAATCTTCGTATTCGTAAAGGAATTCATCCAAAGTTTCGAAATTGCCAAAGTCAGGCATTAAACCACGATAGTTGACATTAGTTATAATCCCTGAGAAGAAATCAATGAAAGGTTTCGCACAATTAATTTCAAACTGTTTTGCCATACTGAGTAAAGATACATTTTTTCTCAACTTTGGCATCAAAGTTAAATCATGAAATTCTTTAATAGCGAAGGTTACTTTGTCTTCCTTCCTTTCAAAGACCTTTATTTCTCTTTTATCCTTTCGATAAAGCATTTCAGAATACACTTTATTTTCATCAAGTATAGCTTCATATCTATATGTTAGATTTTTTATAAAAAATGAAACATAGAATTCGGTTGGCTCTTTACTTTCAAAAAATGGATCGAATTGTAATAATCCGTTTGGTTTATTGGAGAATGAATCAGAAATAAAACGTGAAATAAAATCAATGCATTTTAGTATATTAGTTTTTCCAGAGCCATTTGCCCCTTTTACACAAAGTACGTTGCTTAAGTAATTACCTTGAGATATTATCTCGGGGCAATTTCCGCCGAAAGCAAAACTAATATCAAAACCTTCTTTAAAACTAAAGAAATTTTTTGCGCCAAAATCAATAATCATATCTATATCCAGAATGTTAGCTTATGTAAGCATAACACACCCATCCTTAAAAGACAAATTCGTCAAATTATGTCTAATGTTGTCATTAAGAATGGCAGTTATTAGCGTGCTATAAACTTGACCTAATCTCAATAAATGACTTCTAAAGTTCTTACAACATCCTCAACTTCATATAATGGGACTTATATGGTTCTATCCTGAACACGACCTATGACGCAACTTGGCTAAAATCCTAACTTCATATAATTGTGTTTATATGAAGCTGGGATCCGTTTGAGGATCGATGTATCATTGGATCCTAAACTGGGATCGTGAAGGGCATGCCCCTCACACTCAGGTGGGCAAATTAACAGGCATCGCTACACGAAATCTGCAGGGCTTACCCCCTCATTTTTTCTCAGAATTCACGTAGCGCTGTCTCTGGCAGGGACAAGAATGGACAATTCCAGACCACAGTGGCCCGTATCCGACATGCAACTGCCAGCCCAGGCTGACATAGTGGCCCAGCTCCAGGCGTTTGTTCAGGATCGTGAGGCCTTTTCTGACAATACATGGCGTCAGCTGCTCAGTGTGATGCGGATATGCGCCGCTTGGGCAAATGGACACGGCCACACTTTTTTGCCCATGTCCCCTGACTGCCTGCGTGACTATCTGTTCTGGCTGCAGGCAAACGGACGTGCATCTTCAACAATCAGTACGCACCTGGCCCTGATCAGTATGTTACACCGTAACGCAGGACTGCCTCCTCCCAGTGCTTCACCCCTAGCCTTTCGCGCAATGAAGAAAATTAACCGGACCGCTGTTGTTACCGGCGAGCGCACAGGCCAGGCAGTACCGTTTCGTCTCTCTGATCTTCTGGCTCTGGATTCAGCGTGGTCCGGTTCAGACCGTCTTCAGCAGATTCGAGACCTCGCTTTTCTGCACGTGGCTTACGCAACGCTGTTACGCGTGAGCGAACTGGGACGGCTTCGTGTTCGTGACATTTCGCGCGCAGCAGACGGCAGAGTCGTGCTGGATGTCGGCTGGACAAAAACAATTGTGATGACCGGTGGCCTAATCAAAGGACTGGGTGCGCTTTCGTCGCAGCGCCTTAGCGAATGGCTGAACGCGTCGGGCCTGATTAACGAGCCCGATGCCTTTATATTCTCACCTGTTTACCGTACTAATCGTGCGAAAATAAATACTGACAGGCCGCTGTCAACACGGGCACTGGAAGATATTTTTGCACGTGCCTGGCGCGATGCTGGTCCCGGCCAGGATGCCAAGCCTAATAAAAACCGATACCGGGGATGGTCAGGACACAGTACCCGGGTGGGTGCTGCCATCGATATGGCCACAAAAAAATACAGTACCGCACAGATTATGCAGGAAGGTACCTGGAAAAAGGCCGAGACGGTGATGCGCTACATCCGGCACGTAGATGCACATTCAGGAGCCATGATCGATCTCATGGAAAACCAATATTAAGCTCCTGATTCACCCTGTTGACCAGAGTCATACGGTGTCCGGTCATGTACTCAGCCAGTTTAAATAATGTATTACTTATACCCACTTGTGTTACTGCCAGCATCCCTTTGCGCAGTATTGGTCTTCGGTCATATACCTGCTCAAGGAGGTAATAAGCCACAGCAAGATTTCTGCCAGATACTGCGGCAGCAGCCCTGACAGGAGTTGCGTAGTTAAAGGTTAAAAAGTTTCCCAGTTTGCATCTTTCGCCCTGACCGGCACCGGTATGCTTTCAGGGCTTACCCGGGGCACAGGTTTTGATGTGACTGATGCTGAGGCCGGCAACCGGAACACTGACACCGTTTTTTCCAGCTCCAGCGCCTGCTCTTCAAGGCTGCTGGCGGCCGCAGACGACTCTTCAACCAGCGCAGCGTTTTGCTGCGTCGTGGTATCCATTTCCGTCATGGCCTGTGAAATCTGGGTAATTCCGCGGTTCTGCTCATCTGAAGCCGCCGCAATCTCGCCCATGATATCCCTGACCTGAGAAACGGAATTTACGATATCACCCATGGTGTCGCCGGCACGGTTCACCAGTGCGGTGCCGTCGCTGACTCTGTCCAGAGACTCACGTATCAGCGCCTCAATCTCTCTGGCCGCCAGTGAGCTGCGTTGCGCCAGACTGCGCACTTCCCCGGCCACCACGGCAAAACCGCGCCCCTGCTCACCCGCCCGAGCGGCCTCAACCGCTGCATTCAGTGCCAGAATGTTGGTCTGGAAGGCAATACCGTTAATGACGCTGATGATTTCGCCAATCCTGCCTGAACTCTGGCTTATTCCGCCCATTGTGGAAATGACATCGCTGATGATTTCTCCCCCGCGGCTGGCGTTACGGGAGGCTTCAGTGGCGAGCTGGCTGGCATGATGCGCGTTTTCAGCATTCTGTTTAACCGTCGACGTTAACTCCTCCATACTGGCCGCCGTTTCAACCACCGCGGCTGACTGCTGCTCTGTACGTGAAGACAGGTCAGTATTGCCTGCAGCAATCTCAGAAGACGCCCTGGCAACGCTGTTAACACCGTCACGGACCCGTGAAATAATGTTGCGCAGGCTGTGATTCATGGCACCTACCGATGTCATCAGCTGTCCCAGTTCGTCTGAGCGGTTGCTGCTGATTTCAGAGGTCAGGTCTCCTTCCGCAATGCGCTGTGCCGAGGAAAGGGTTTCCCTGAGGGGAACGGTAATGCTGCGTGTCATTCTCCAGGCAATCAACAGACTGACCATAATACAGGTGATGGTTGCGAAACCAATCTGCCAGAATGCAGCCTGAATATATTCTTCGGCCATCTGAGACTGGAAGGAGGCTAAGCCGGTTATCGACGCGTTCAGTTTTCCCGCAGACGCTGTCATTTCATCTGAAGCCTGCTTTTCGGTGCGCACGGCAGCCAGGTAGTTTTTAAGCAACCCGGAGCCTGCAGCTTCATTTTTTTCCACGGTAAGAAGTAAATTACCGAACTCAGCATCAGAAACACTTTTAAGCATACGGATGAGCGGAACAGATTCTTTCTGAACGTCGGTGATTTTATCCAGTAATGCCTCATCCGGCGCTTTAACGAACGCCTGAACGGATGAGGCTTCCTGTTCAAGCTTAAAGGCGAGAGACAGAAGCGACGCTACGGATTCTGCGGAAACAGATGCCTGCCGGGCATAAAGCATTTCTGCCAGCGTAGGCAAATTCCGTACATTCAGTTCATTTAAAGACAGCACGGCTTTATCGGTGCTTTCAAGAAAAGACTGGCGCTTCTTCTGGTACTGACTTAACACACTCCCGAGCTGGGAAAGCTGTTCACGCCCTTCAGCAGACCAGGTGAAACTGTCCAGCCTGTGCCTTAAGCTGAAAAGCTGATTCATGGCTTCACCGTTGATTTCAATAAATTTTTTATCTCGGGTGTACTGAAAAAGCGTGCGGTTGAGTCTGGCTTTGGCCAGGGTGTCAACCATCTGAATCGTGACGTCGCGCTTGGCTGAGTTCTCCTGAATGCTGACAAAACAGCGCAGCGCCAGCAGGGCAATAACGGAAGAAACAAATATAACCAGTGCAAAACCCAGGGTCAGCTTGCTGCCTATTTTTAAACGTGTAAACAATGCGAAATTTTTCATTTTATACCTTAAGGTTATTTCCCGGATTTTATTAGTGATGTTGCGCTCTGATTGTTTATCGGCATGTGAAAGATATTTATAAGGGTGGGGGTTAGCTATCAATTCGATAAATGATTCAACAACCAAAATTTGACTTATATACGCCACCTTCATTAATTAAACAGTAAGCAAATACTTTGAGTTCTAATTAGTAAGCAGGACGATAAAAATCGCTGTGGGAGGGTTGATAACATAACTCCCTTTCCAGAAAGTCTTGCATTTAACCTGGTGCTATAAAATTAATTCGTAAATTTATTAAAGGCTTAAATGGCAAGACAATGCAAGAGAAGCGAATGAATATGATCTTGATTTTATTAATTTTATTATAATTAAACGAAGAGAAGACTCAGCCAATTTGCTCCGATAATTTCTTTATAATAACGGGTAACATCGACTGTGTAGACAGGATAAGGGGGGTAAAGTAATCCTGTTAATCTTATGTATACAGGCCTAGAAAACCGCACATATCTCACTCAATCCGAAAATCACTGTTATTCCGTTAATACTGAGTTGCCGGGCCTCATTCTGAAGAGGCCCGCTCATCACACGCAGTAACGATTGCTGTGTAAAAATAAGCGACTGAGAAAAAAGTATTTTTATATTACCCTGCATACAGGGCATTTTCCCCGTAACGAATTTACCCGCCAATGGTGGTTTTTTATAGCTCAACGGGTTGAGGGGAATATTAATGCCCGAGTTCGCAGACTGCAGGGCCTTTGCGGAAGTGATAAATATCCAGGCATGAGATTAACGCGCTACCGTTTCCGGGCACGTACAGGGCTACCCCTGATTTTACAGTGTCGGACGATCAGAGCTAAACTCAGAAAAACACAAAAGATGACTTTCCCGGAGCAATAACGTATATCCGCCGCAATGGACTTTACCGCCAGGAAACAAGAAGGTTGATATGTACACAAATGAAGAAGAAAAGGTCAGTATCATTATCGGTGACGCGCTCCTGTCGCTTCTTGCCCACAATACAGATATCAGCGCAGAGACACTGACTGTGCAAATGAAGCAGATGCTTGAGACAGAAACTGATGATACACGTTGCCTCTTAATAAAGGCGGCCATAAGTCTGACGCAGGGATTTTTCAGTGGTGCCGGTAGTGCAGGTTATGCAGATTACGGCTCAGCCGAAGATAATCAGTCCCCTGAGCGGATTCTTCTATAGCGGAAAAGGAGGCACTGACAAGATTTCAGGCTCTGCTGAAATGTAGGTTTCCCCCCTTACCGCAGGTCAGTGAACCCTGCACTTCATCATCAGCCCGGCTTTCTGACAGCCTGACCAGCCACGCGAGTCAACGGTTTACTCACCAAGGCGGTGAAGTGCTCAGATAATGTCTTCTTTCTATACACTGGCTTTTTCGCTGAGAAACTGTGAACAGCCCTGCCCGCCGGTTCAGGCGCTTTTTCTTCGGTATTCTCTCCGGAACCCATGACGCCGCCGTAAAGCATATGTCTTCACAGTACAGCATCAGGAGCTAAGCAGCCCGGCGGCACCTGGCGTACTGCTTTCTGCATGAAAGTGTATACGGGCCTGGAAATCGCCCGGCTTAAACCATTATTTTCGCGTCCGCTGGCCGTGCGCTGTTCTCCTGGCCGGTGACACAGACCAGAAAATTATTCATCATCGCAATCGCCCTGCCCGTGGCAATAAGGTCAGCGGCAAGCAGGACGTCTTCCCGCAGGAGGAGAGCCATCACGCCGGGCACCGCCATTCGGGCATGTATAGGCTCAAAGGCCCGGTTCAGGTGAAGCAGGTTATTGGCAAAAGTGGAAGTCGTCAGATAATTTCCCTGAATCAGCTGGTTGACCATGAAGTCCACACCTTCCTTCAGCCCGCGAAATGTCTTGTACATCTGTACGGCTTCCCGTTCGTTGTCTGCGTCATGACTCATACCTTAAATGCCTCCACCATGGTACGCAGGGCGTGTGCCTGCTCTGAAAGCGACTGTGAAGCCGAAGATGACTCCTCAACCAGCGCCGCGTTGTTCTGCGTCACGCCGTCCATCTGGCTGACGGCAATGCTCACCTGCGAGATGCCCTGCATCTGTTCAGATGATGCCAGGGAAAGCTCGTCCATCGATTCGGCCAGTTCGCCGACCATGCCGACGATTTTCAGGATGCTCTGGCCGGTTGAGGAGGCCACCGTGACGCCGCTCTCCACCTGCGTAACGGCCTGTTCGATCAGCGTTTTAATGTCTTTTGCGGCCGTGGCACTGCGCTGTGCCAGCGTTCTGACTTCGCCCGCCACCACGGCGAACCCGCGTCCGTCCTCGCCTGCCCGCGCCGCTTCAACCGCGGCATTGAGCGCCAGAATGTTGGTCTGGAACGCGATGCTCTCAATGACGGAGGTGATGTCACGGACCTTTGAGGCGCTCACAGAGATGTCATGCATGGTGGCTGACATGCGCTGCACGTCTGTTTCGCCGCTGCGGGCCAGCTGTGCGGTCTCACGGGCGGACTCCGCAGTCTGCCGGGCCCCCGCCGCGTTACTTTTCACGGTGGCAGAAAGCTGCTCCATGCTGGCGGCGGTTTCCTGCAGCGCCGCGGCCTGTTGCTCGGTGCGTGAGGACAGTTCCGTATTGCCTTGTGAAATCTCATCGGCCGCCAGCGCAACGGAGGCGGACGAATCCTTAATTTTTGACACCAGGCCACGCAGGTTCGCCTGCATCCCATCCAGCGAGGCCAGCAGGCTGGTTGTGTCATTGCGGCGCAGCACGACCGGTCCCGTCAGGTCTCCGGCGGCGATGGCGGCGGCCAGTGCCTGCGCCTGAACCGGCTCGCCACCCAGCTGGCGCATCAGGCTGCGGCTGACAATCAGGCAGCCCGCTACGGCAGTGAGCACTGACAACAGGGTAAGCACAATCAGTACCGTTCTTGTGCGGGATACGGTCTCGCTGGTTTCAGTCACCGTCGCTACCGTCTGCGCCTTCTGAATGTCGGTGAGCCGGTTAAGGGCATCAAGCAATTTGCGCTGCGCGGGACGGGCAGTTTTCATCAGGTAAGGCGTGGCTTCCTGCTGATGGTTTTCCAGCCCCAGCCTGCCTGCCGTCATCAGCGTCTTCATGGCATCGTCTTCCGCGGCCAAAATCTCATCCAGTACGGCTTTGCCCTGCGCCGTGACGCTGTGACTCATGCTGTCAGCCAGCTTCTCACGCTCGCTGATGTATTTCTGACGCCCGGCCTGCAGCCGCTCCCACTCCGGCTGCATTTCTCCGGGGTCGCTTAAAAGCGCGAGGTTCCGCACGGCGATGGCCATGTCACGGATGTCGCCCCGCATATCAAGCACCAGTGAAAACCGCTTCATCTTGTTGTTCACGGCATCCTTCATGCCACGCTCCGCTGCACTGAGCGCGTGCAGGGCCGTACCCGTACAGATAACCAGAAGCAGAACCAGTAAACCAAAGCCTGTGGCAAGGCGTGTTGAGACCTTCATTATTTTTTCCCGGATACCTTTTGAGTTTCAGGTTCTATCGGCCACAAACGCAGAGAATCCAGAGTCTTTACAAAATAAATTGAACTCAACTTAATTGCTGTCGATATTACTGCTGTTGCGGTCAGTCTGATAAGGGTCCAGGGCTCCTGTACCCGACCGTGACATCCTGTTTTCCCGGCTCGCTGACGTCTGTCGTTCCAGACGATTCACCGGATGCCTGCCGGACTCTAACTTCAACACGAGCAGCGGTATGAAAAACACCCAGAACGTCAGCGAGACCCAAAGCAGCCAGCCCGGGAATCTGGAGGAGTTCCTGTGCTTTGCGCTCTACTCCGCCTCGCTGGCCATGACAAAGCTTTATCAGCCTCACCTGAAACCGCTCGGGCTGACCCATCCGCAGTATCTGACGCTGCTGGTTCTCTGGGAAAAGGACGGCATCACGGTCTCTGAGGTGTGCCGGCGCGTGCAACTGGACTCCGGCACGCTCAGCCAGCTCCTGAAGCGGCTTGAGCAGGCCGGTTTCATCAGCCGCACGCGCGACACCTCTCATGACGAACGCAGGGTCATTATCCGACTGACCGCAGCAGGCCGGGAACTTCAGACCCGGGCGGCAGGCATACCGGCAGCGATGATTTGTGGCATGGGAATTCCTTTTGAAGCGCTGGCCAGCCTTCGCGATGGGGTGAGGAATGTTCAGGAGAAAATCATTCAGGCAGTGTCTGCACAGGACAGCCACGGGGTCTGATACTCAGAAGCTAAAACGGACAAGCTCAGGATCTGTTTTCACAAAGCCCGCCAGGAGGGAAAGCGGATACTGATATTACACCAGTGTTTCAGCGCTGCTCAGGAAAAGGGTTCACGTGACAGCAGGGTCTGAAAATGTCACTCCGGGCTGTGTCCCGGGCCGACTGGAATGATCGAAAATATTTTATGTAAAGCAATTTTAGTATTTACCAGCACCACCTGAATACAAACCAGTGCCTGAACGCACAGACACACAGACACACAGCTAAATCCCTCAGTAACGAGAATAAATATGAAAATATCTACACGGCTTGCCGCAGGTTTCGGCCTGCTTATCTTCCTTTTCATCATCTGCACCGGCACGGCGCTTACTGCGCTCTATAAAGCCCGCGAGGGGATGGACAAAGTCGTAAACGTCAAAATGAAAAAGTACCAGATTGCGCAGGACATGCTCGGTGAATTAAGAGAGATGGCCATCGACGTGAGAACGATTGGGCTGCTGAGCGATCCCGTGATGATGAAACCCATAATAGAGCGCATGCAGAAAACTCAGTCACAGTATACTGCCAACCGCCAGGCCCTGGGGGACCTGCTGCAGATCGACTCACTTCCGGCAGGCCGGAAGGCGTTTAAAAGGCTGACCGATACGGAATCCTCTTTTTTTACCGTCGTCGCAAAAGCCAGTCAGCTCGCCCTGACCAATAGCGATAAAGACTTTTTTGAGTGTCTCACAAAAGAAGTGCAGCCCGTACAGGACAAAATTCTCAGCGATTTGCAGGTCGTTACGGAGATACAGCAGAAGACGAGTGTTTCTGAAGTCAGACAGAACAGTACTTCAACATCGCGCTCATCTTTCATCCTGATCCTGCTGGCCGGCGCATCGGTACTCGTCAGCGTGGGTGCCTGTATTCTGGTCATCCGCGTACTGATGCGTCAGCTGGGCGGTGAGCCCGCGCAGGCCCAGGCGCTGGCCGCCGCCATCGCCGCCGGAGACCTGACGGGACCGGTCGTGCTGCGCCGCAATGACACAACCAGCCTGCTGGCCTCACTGGATGGGATGCAGGCGAACCTACGGGGTCTGGTGTCAAAAATTAAGGATTCGGCCGCCTCCGTTGCGCTGGCGGCCGATGAGATTTCACAAGGCAATACGGAACTGTCCTCACGCACTGAACAACAGGCCGCGGCGCTGCAGGAAACCGCCGCCAGCATGGAGCAGCTTACCGCCACGGTGAAGAGCAACACGGCCAGTGCGCAGCAGACTGCCGGGTCCGCCCGTGAGACTGCGCAGCTGGCTCACGCAGGGGGTTCGGACGTTCAGCGCATGTCAGCCACCATGCAGGACATCTCAGTGAGCGCGGTGAAAGTCCGTGACATCACCTCCGTAATCGAGAGCATCGCGTTCCAGACCAACATCCTGGCGCTCAATGCCGCGGTTGAAGCGGCACGGGCGGGTGAGGACGGACGCGGGTTTGCCGTGGTGGCCGGTGAGGTCAGGACGCTCGCACAGCGCAGTGCCACGGCGGCGAAAGACATAAAATCACTGATTGAGCAGGCCGTTGAGCAGATTGAAGGGGGGGTCAGCGTTGCCTCATCCACCGGTCATAGAATCCTGAAGGTTGTCAGCATGGTCGGCGAGCTGGCTGAGGCAATGGACAACATCTCTCTCGCGTCGTCCGAGCAGATGCAGGGTATTTCGCAGGTAAGCATTGCCGTCAGCCAGATGGACGGCGTGACGCAGAACAACGCGGCGCTGGTTGAGGAGTCATCTTCGGCTTCACAGTCGCTTTCAGAGCAGGCGCATGCCCTTCGCGGCATGGTGGATACGTTCCGTGTCTGATTATACCCCCTTCTCATGAGGAAAGACTGATAAAAACCGTCAGGGCAATGAAAGCGGATGTGGATGTGCTTTACGCACAGTTACGGAGCGGAGCCTGTGCCAGCCCGGGCACCTTTGCCAGTAACTGGGGGCACCTGATACGGGTGGTGAATGAAATGAAACCCATGCTCAGCGAGCCCGGCGTCAAAGAGACGCTGGTGCTTAAGGATGTTGAGCTCATGGCTGACCTGCTGGCCATGACTCACTCTGTAGAAATAATAGAGAATTTTATGAGATGCCTTGAACATCAGGCCTGAGAGGACGGCAGAAAGCCGCGATAAAAACAGATGCAAGCTTAAACAGCCCTGCCACAGAGCGCGGTTTACTGTAATGCGCTGTGTGAGGGGGAAGTTGTCAGAAAGATGCTCATCGCCTGTGGCTGGCCCGTCGCGTATATGCTGACGGGCTTTTTTATATGTCTGTTATTCAGCCAGTCATTAAAGCAGAAAGTTTTTAATTGACCCGGGGTGTTACATCCCTGTGTTTATATTATCAAAAAGGAAAGTATGATAAATGCCAGCCTCAATATGCTTTTAAAGCGGCATATTCTCAATATCCTCTTCATCTTCTTCTGTTAAAAAGCACCCGATGAGAACACCCTGTCAGCTATGAACGACAAGCGGAAGTTGTTGCGGACAGTTTTGCAGCGGTTTAGGCAGCAGTATCTGTCCGTGATATCCTGTTTTTCCGGCTCCCTGACGTCTGTCGCACAACACGATTCACCGAACGCCTGCCGGCCTTTAACCCTATCAGGAACACCGGCATGAAAAAAAAACCTGAAGTGAGCGCGGGTGAAGACGCTCCATCCCAGAAGCTTGAGCAGCAGCTTTGTTTCGCGCTGTATTCCGCCTCGCTGGCCATGACAAAGCTTTACCAGCCGCACCTGAAACCGCTCGGACTGACCTACCCGCAGTATCTGGTACTGCTGACACTGTGGGAAAATGACGGTGTGACGGTGTCAGAGGTGGGGCTGCGCGTGCAGCTCGACTCCGGCACGCTCAGTCACCTGCTGAAGCGGCTTGAGCAGGCGGGCTTTATCAGCCGCATGCGCGACACCGGTCATGATGAACGCAGGGTCATTATTCGCCTGACCGGAGCAGGCCGGGAACTCGAAATCCGGGCTGCCGGCGTGCCGGCGGCGATGGCTGGCGAAATAGGCGTCCCGTTTGAGACGCTGGCCAGCCTGCGTGAAGGGGTAAGACAGGTTCAGGAGAAAATTATTCAGGCCCTGCCCGGACAGGCTGACCATAAAGCCTGATGTTCTCTGACTGTCCCGGACTGGAGTACTTCGCCCTTGTATCTAACCATATGTGGTGATTAGCTACCACCACTGAAGCAGAGTGAGCCGGTCTTCGCCCTTAAGGTCAGATATTGACGATCGCTGAACCTTCTTTTGCAGCATATGGCCCTCCGCTTCACCATTCACGCCAGCACTTCAGGTTGAACGGTTACCGGGAGCACGACTCCGTATGTACAAGGCGAACAGGCGTGACGGTCTATGTGAGAGGAGAGATATCATGTTTCCAGTCGGTATTGACGTCAGC
>Ga0157366_1000818_pt1 | contig 13243 bp, 9 predicted proteins | sample AttbisABBM1_FD_113149 | JGI IMG/M metagenome (GOLD analysis project Ga0157366, IMG submission 113149) | Fungus gardens microbial communities from leaf cutter ant in Botucatu, State of São Paulo, Brazil - Atta bisphaerica ABBM1 | ecosystem: Host-associated > Fungi > Mycelium > Unclassified ...
AAATCTGACTTGGAAGATACTTAATTAATTCTCAGTTTTAAGTCAAGTATTATTTTGTTGAATATATAAGTAGACTGAATGACTTTTTCTATAACATCAGCAAATATAAGAATATTAGTATCTTTAGATTTGACTACATTTGTATTCTTGATATATTTTTTAATAGTATCAAGATCAAGTGTTGAAACAACTTTGTTAGTAACAATAGTAAGATCCTTGTTATTGTTCCTAATGTAATTTGTTAATACTTCTAACTTTATGTTCTTTAAAGCCCTGTTAATATTAGTAATATGTTGACTTGATAAAACCATGAGTTTTCTTGAATTTTCTAAGTTCATTAGTACTAGAACTTATCTTTTATATTTTTTTGAGAGAAAGTTTAGAAAAAGAGTTTTTGATTCTCATAATTTTGTTAATATTTGAAGCTAACACTTGTACATAAGATTGTTTCTTTTGAATATTCTTTTTATAATTTATTTTGTTGTTCTTTTCTTTGAAGAATTTTGATTTCTCTAGAACTTTCTTAGTCTTGGTAGAATTGGTAGGAGAATCCTGGAGATTTCAGCTTTTTTTCTGAATTGTGAACTTCTTTCTTCTTATCTAACTTTCCATTGACATTTTTTGGTATAAATTTAGCTGAAATACATTGTTGAAATGATTTACTTTCAATATTATATAATATAATAATAGTATGTTAATCTTATAGAATATATATAGACTTTAGGATAGTTATAGTATGTAGAATATAAGATAGATCAATTTGTACTTAGAACTCTATTGAGTTCTCTTATATTACTTAATATAAGAGTTATTTTTTGTTTTATCACTTAAATGCAAGTCATAACACTAAAATGAGAAGTTGTTTGAAAGATTTATAGAACTTTTTGTTATAGTAGCCACTTAGTCACAAAGACCAAACAGCAATGCTAAGTAAACTCAAAGATAGTATTTTTGTTACAAACTTTATTCAGCTTGTATCTCTACAACTAGTTGACTAATTTTCACAAACTAAGTTATGCTAGAAAGCCCCAAATAAGAGCTATCTATATATATATGGGATATACAAAAGTAACAACAAACAACTGAGATATCAGACTATCAGTAACTGTAAAAGTTTTGTTGGCTAATATTTCATAAATAGCTGAATAGATTTACATAATTAAACTTACATTAGAAAGTGCTTATCAAACTGTTTCTAATAATATATAGTATATTCTAAAGCAATAAGTATTGATAGAGATATGCTTGATAATTAGTTATTTTCTAAAATTAGCCTAACATATACTATAATAGATAACAACCTCTATTAGATACAAGTTTTTGATCATGTGATGGAAATAGCTTGTATATGGACCATCACTCTTTTGTATATATATATTTCTGTATCTAAAGATTAGATCTTAGACTTAACAATATCAATTTTTATTATTTATCATCAATTATCATCATCATTGTTATTATTATTAAACTTCTGAATTACTCCTAAACCTCTGAGAGTACATTCAAGATTTAGATATCACAAATAAGTAAGTAATTTATTTTGTGATAATTTTGTGGGAAATACAAGAGAACTCAACAAAGAGTCCCTAGTACATTTCTACACTATTTATACAAGTATGTTATGAACTTAAACCTTTAGAGTTAGGTAAAAAAACAAACTCTTGTATTAGAGTAAACACAAGAGAACTTGATAAAGAGCTCTGTACAAAGTAGTCTATCTTATATACTCCTACAAATGGTCCATGCTAGCTACTGTGCACCCTACCCTAAATGACCATATGTAAAGCATGAGGCCAACATGTGATGTCCATGTTGTATGATATCATTTTGTTCCAAAACCTTCTACTTCCTTCTCTTAAGTCCTGTGATCAATGTTGTGACCACATCATCAGATGTGACTGATGTGACCAATCACTTCTGACCCTAACCCCAGAGTTCTAAAAATAGAAAAGATGAAAAATAAATAAAAAATAAAATAAAAATGAGAAAAAGAATAAAAAGAAACAAAGTCCATTTTCTGTAATCTTGACAAAGTATACATAGTCTGTGCTAATGATAAATAACCTTATTCTCATGTCTATACATTGTTTATGAGTACACAATGTATATACCATGAAATGAACATGCTATTAATATATATCTTAACATTATTCCTCTAGTCTCTTCTCCTAGATTCTGGGTCTATGATATTATGTTATATGATATGTCATGTGACTGTTATCATGAGCTTCTTTATTGTCTAAGAAAAACAAAAACAAAAATAAAAAGAAAATAAAAAGAAAATAAAAATGTTAAGTCTAGGCATACTATAATACTTGTAATGTTAGAGCTTAGATCTCATATAGATAATACAGGATTTATAAAATTCTTATACATTTGAATAGATGTTGGACTAGATATATCTATAATAGATAAGTTCCAGTATTTTGTTTTGTCTGAAGTGACCAACAAGGATATTTTTATGGTAGTACTAGACTACTCAAATATAGAGGTTGTTAGTAAATGGTACATAGATTCTGTTGTTAAGGAGAAAAAAACTAGAGAAGTCAGACAACTAGTAGTTTTTAGAATTAGCAAGATGTTCTGCAGTAGAAGTATTTTTTACAAGCACAAACTGATATTAATTGTTTATAAGTAAAGACTAAATAAAAGTTGTGAGGATTGACAGAAGTATAGCTAGTACTCTTCTTTATAATAAATATTCCACTATCTAGTAAGAGTATTGGGCTTGGTTCTGAGTTAACCAGAGTAGAAGCAGATAACAAGGTTAAACTAGACTAGATATTTAGACCATCTTACTTGTCAATGGATAAGAACTTTATTAATCAAAAATATTCAAGATTTTTGTAATTTATAACTATGTTAATAGAAAGGGTAAAGTCTTTCAAGTAGTGTCACTAGATCTGAAATGTTTTAAAGATAGTAAGGAGCTTCTTGTTATGAGTATTGTAGTTAAGCTTGGTAGGATTAAAAGTACAGAAATAGAAGGCTACTAGATAAACCTCATTATCTAGGGTTATAATAGATAAAATAATAGTGAAAGTATAGTCAAAAGCATCTATTCCCATGATAAATTAAGCATCAGAGATCTAGTATGAGAGAATGGGAATAGAAATAAAGGCTTTCTTCAAAGTGTTAAAAGTTTCATAGTAAGAGTTGTTAAAGTTCTAGAGAATGTTCTTCCAGGTAAGACAGATAAGTAGGATAATATCTGAGTATTTATAGATGAATCTTTGGTAAAAATTAACAAATCCAAGAAATGACTGAATGTCTTTGATTTCTCATAGTTCAGGCTAGTCTTGAATGATTTTGATTTTGTCATTGGCTATGGTTAGCCTAGAAAAAGAAAGAATATACCTGAGATACTTTACTGACTCAGAATAAAATTTGCATTTCTTAGCTTTTACATAAAATCTAGCTTTTTGTAGATGTTGGAGAACTTCTTTGACATGCTTAGTATGATTAGACATGTCATTGGAATAGATTAGAATATTATTAAGATAAATTACCATATAGATATTGTTCATGAAGTGTTAGAAGACAGTAAGAATATTGATAAGACCAAAGGATATAAAAGACCATTCAAAGAGCTTATAGTAGGTACAGAATACAGTCTTCCATTTGTTATCCCTAGTAATATAGACTAAGTGATAAGTATAATAAAAATCTATCTTAGGATAGATATAAGCTTTGTAAGAAAGGTCTTAAAAGTTAGAAATGAGCAGAAGTGGGTAACAATCTGTTTTTGTGATATAGTTGAAACTATAGAAGTTGATACAGAGACAGAATAATCTTTCTTTCTTTTTGATAAAAAGCATGGGTACTCTATAGAGAGAGAAAGTAGGCTAGATGAATCTTGTGTTAAGATTCTCATTAATGAATTTCTTAAGAGACTTCTGTTCAGTGGAAAACAGACTGTAAATAGTACCAATATATTACAAACTTCATTTAGCTTATATCTTTATAACTAGCAGATCAATTTTTACAGATTAAGTTGCACTAAAAAGTTCCAAATGAGGACTATTCACACATATGTGGGATATACAAAAGCAACAACAAACAACTAAGATGTCAGACCATTAGTAACTGTAAAAGTTTTATTAGCTATTATCTCATAAATAGCTGGATTTAACTTGTATTGGAAAGTACTCATCAAACTATTTCTGATGATATATCCCATAGTAATAAGTATTTATAGAAATACAAGCATATCAATATAGTGACATAATTAGTTATCTTCTAAAATTAATCTGACATCTACTATGACAGATAACAGCCTCTATTAGATATGAGTTTTGATCATGTGATGAAAACAGCTTATGTATGAACTATTACTCTTTTGTATATATACTTCTGTATCTGAAGATTAGATCTTAGACTTAACAACATCAATTATTCTTATTGATACTATCTATCATCTATTATTACTATCTTCTTATACTGAATCTCTGAATTACTGTTAAGTTATCTAAGTCTCAAGTATTATAATTAGTGAGTAGCTCATTTTGTGATACAATAGATGAATGAGTATCTTTTTCAAGATTAATCTAGAGGTTATAAAAGTAATGAGAGTGAGAACTTCAGCCTTTGCTTTGCTGAACACATTTAAAAATTTGTTAAACTGAGAGACAGATAGAAATTTTTCAAGCTTAGTAGACATGATGCTTGAATAAAAGCTAGAGCATCAATAATCGCAATATAATGTTACTCAAGATAAGACCTAGAGATTTCAGAAGTTTTAGAATTAGTAGGTCTTAAACTGGTGAAAGCAGTAGAATGCTAGAAGATGGCTAAAGTACTAATAGAGAGTTGGCTGCAATATAAATAGAAAGAAATAAATCTAAATACCCAGTCAATAAGTTCTGAACCATACTTTCACCAAATGGGAAACAAACAATAATATTATCTCTGAAATGAGATTGTTTGATAATCCATCAAAAGAGTAGAGTTCAATAGATGGAACAGATAAGATCAGAAGGTTATAAGTATATACAAATAAAGAATTAGCAAAGCAGTGAGTGAATTCAAAGTCAACAAGCATACAGAAGAACACTTGCTAGATGTAATCTAACTTATATATAAGAAACAAAGACAAGAATAAGATAAGCAAATAAAGATCAGAGAGAGCAGAAAATTTAAGACAGATTGGACTTGTGAACAAGTTCAACATGATCTCTAGTCTATGTAGAGTCTATGGGGTTGTGTACTAGTTTTCAACTTCTTAAAAGAAATATCCCCCTGTATGAAAGAAGCTACCTCAGTTTTTTTGACTTTTGTATTATCAGAGAACAGAAGGTAAGGTATTGACACTTGTTACAGTCATTGATTTTGTAGCTGCTAAGATCACAGTAGAGACAGTTTCTAGAATATAAGACAATTAGGAGTTTAGATAACAAGTTACTAGGAGGTAAAACACAAGAGGCTGATCTGCATGCTAATGATCATGAATATAGAAGTATACCTAAGTATGTTAGAGTCCTATTCAGAAGTCAGGAAGTAGATGTTTTAGAAGTCTTGGAAGTTAGTCTATAACAAATAACTACTCTAAGTATCTAAACCTTTTATATCAATTAAGCAGAATATCAGGCAGAACATTATTAATCTAACTTAGAAATGATAATACCAGGTAGTTAGAAACTAGAATAAAGTGCTCTAGAGTATTGATTGGATAATGGCAAGCTAAAAATATTCTGAAATAGAGATAGCAATAATGACTTAATAAACTCTATAGAGTTAGTGATGATATTTAGTACTTGCATGTAGGAGAAGAAAAAGACTAGGCTACTGCTATAAACTTTGATAGTGTTTAAGACCCAGGTTATGATAAAGTGGTTAGTTCTCTTACAAAAAAGTATATTGTGTTAATAGTAACAAGGACTATAAGTTAAACTATAGTCAAATATTAGACTAGAAATTTACAGAGTATTTACTAGTCCTTAAATACAAAAATAAGTATCTGAAACACTTGAAATCTTGAGTGGTGCTATTACTACATAGTTTCACAGTTATCTATATCAAATAAGGTTAGTGTTTGAGCCTAGCTCCAAGTTAGGCAGATATTTAATTAAATTGATCTGTGGAGAAACACTAACTGTATGTGAGGTTCAGAATAGGAGTAATCTCCACCATGGAAGACTATATCATGGAATTTGAAAAGGAATAATGTCAGGGAATATTAGCAATACTATAAGTCCAGATATACTCTACAAAGGTACTCCTAGGCTGGTCATTACCTAGACTAGCTCCTGATGGACTAATAACCACCTTTATCTTATCCTGATCCCTGTTGTCTAGTCTGCTACAGTAATACTATAGTTATTTAGTTAATTATAGTTGTAGATATTGATTGGTCAAGTGCACAGACTATGTGCTTGGACCATCCTATTATAGTATATATGTAGTAGTATAACAGTAAAATACCTTACCCAAATATCATCTGGAGTTCCTGGGTACTTACAACTCCTTCATATAACATGAACTCACAGTTGATTTATTTCTGCTTTAATTTCTTATTTGAGAGTTTATCTATGGTCTCTAAGACTCAAAACTAAGACATATAATTAAAAATACCTATGCAAGCACTTTTTTGTTTTTTGAGAGATCGCCAGTAGCTTCTCTTAGTCACTTCATCATTTGAATTGATCTGTGAATATTCTTAACATGGTTGGCTTCATCAGCCGCTACTATCAAGTCACTCTGCATCCTCCTCAGAAATTTTCCGACCTTGAGGAAGCTTGTTTTGAAGATGGATTTTATGTGAATAAGACTGATGCTCAAGATTTGAGGACCTTTTCATTGAGATCTTGGGACATAATGGACCAGGAGAAACACCAGTGTAGCCTCAGAAACTATGGATTTTGACCCCAAAATACCTGGGAACCAACTTGTGAGATAGAAAATCAGTCATATTAGCGGAACAGCATCATCACCTTCGGGCCGAGTGAATCCACCATATGAGTACCAATATCTTCCTTCTTTGTCAACTTTACCCTTATCCGCATCTTCATCCTCCGATTCGGTTGGTACACATGTGTTGCTTTTTAAAAAAAATCTGTATGTAGTGGGAAAGCCTTAGGGGGGATGGAGTCTAGCTTATGTACGCAGCTGGTTAGTTGGTTCATCATCACAGAGCTATATCATTCACACACACACACTCTCTCTCTTTTTCTCCGTCATGTCGCTGCCACAAGAGCCCTCCCAAGTTTTTGACAACTTCGATATTGATCTAGTCGTTAAAGTCTTATCTCATACTGTATTCAGTGAGCCGCCATGTCACCAAGTCGTTTCCTTTTCGGGGTGTAACATTAATCAGGTCCTTTTTTCACGTTCTTTATACCCTTGTTTTATTTATCTCAGGGGGAGCAAATAACCAGCAAAAGTTTTTCTTATTCAGCGGCTCATTTTGTGGTTGTGTCTGCCTTCTGTGAGTCCATCGCTTGAGATACTGTACCTTTTTTGCTCATACGTTGTGCTGGGATTCCGTTCTAGGGTTCATCAAATGGATTTCGTTGCTGTATAAAAACCAGGGAAATTTTTTTCTTGCTCCTGAACCTTTGGATTGGTCGGAGCAAATTGTGGTCATAACCGGAGGTCAGTAAATTGACGTGACGACGAAACGAGGCTAAAGCTATGTGTGTGTGTGTCCAGGGTCTTCCGGTATTGGGGAGCTTCTGGCTAATACACTTGCTGTTCAGAATGTTACGGTTGTTGTTCTTGATGTGAAGCCTATCCAGACAGAGAACTGTATGTATCCACTGGAGTTCCTGAGGATCTACTTGAACCACATATATGACAGATAATATCACGTATTACAAGTGCGACGTGTCCAAGTGGTCAGAGGTCGAGGCTGTGGCTGGACGAATCAAGGGAGAAGTATGTCCAATCTATTGATATGGTGATAGTTGATGACGTTCCGCGGAACACCTTAGATCGGGGAGCCTACTATGCTCGTCAATAATGCAGGGGTCGTCCAAGGAAAATTGATCCTTGATCTTTCTGAGAAGGACATTGAACAGTAAGAGTTCGATCTTTTCATTGTTATGAGCATCATGGATGCTCATTGTTGCCCCTTTTGAGGACTTTTGGAGTGAACACACTGGCGCATTATTGGACCATCAAAGCGTTCCTCCCCAGTATGCTCAAAAGGAAATCAGGTCATATTGTGAGTTGGAGAATGTATCTTAGATTCGCAAGCTAATTAGACTTAGGTGACGATTGCTTCCTTTATGGGCATCGTAGGCGCCCCACGGTTGAGTACGTTAGTTAACCAACGTTGAGTCTACTACTCTAAGACTCATTCTCGTTCCGCTATAGCCGACTATGCTGCTTCAAAAGCCGCAGTGATATCGATGAACAGCACCCTTCGCACCGAGCTAGACAACCAGTTGAGTAAAATGGATACGACGTCTTGACTTTTGAAACCCGCATTCTTTACTAGTTACAAAGTGCCTGGAATCCGGACCACGCTTGTATGTCCAGGATACGTTTCGACTTCACTTTTCCAAACAATACGTTGTGAGTATAGTCCATCAGATCAAAAATGTTTCGACACATTTCGCTCTCAGACCCATCGAAGAAGATTCAAAGATTCCTCTTCCCTCCGATCGAGCCTGTTGATGTTGTCAAGCCCATTATTGCTGCCCTCGATTCGCAATTGTCACAAACAATCATGATCCCATTTTACACGCAATTAGGACCATATATGAACTTGATGCCGAGTTTTGTTTTCGATTTCGCGCAATATGTGAGCACTTCATTCTTATGCTCTGCATTCTGTCCCTAATTCTTATCGTACAGATTACATTTGCAACTCATGCGATGTCTTTTTTTACAAAGACGAGTGGCAGACGAGAAGACGAAGGGCCTGTCTCGGATTTGAAGAAGGATTGAGAGAAACTCTAGTCGTTTTAGTTGTTATAGATTGTTGCTGTAAGGTCACGTGTGGCTAATCACCTTTGAATGGAGGGAGAATGAGCAGAATGGCACATCGGCCATGCCCTTGTATTACTCTCCTATTCACCTCGCACCCTCCTCATGTCCCATCTATGTAAGCACCTTCAAATTCTGCATGCCGCGCTGTCTGAACCGAATAACCTTCCTTTCCATAACATGGTATGTGCGTCACATTTCTGTCCAGTTTCTGGCGGGGCACACGCAGCCCAGGATTCAGAAGATCCTTTCTCGGTGGAAGAACGTGATAAGGTTCGTCTACACGCGTTTATAGTACACGACAAGCTAGATACTTTCCACCGCAGGACACTCTGCGAGGGTACATGAAGGAATTAGCCAACATCGTACTGCACTCGGATTGTCCTCACATTGCTCCGCATATAGTCATCACCCCAGCTGGCGAGACTCCGGATGATTTCTACATTCCCTGGAACAACCGTACTCTGCCCCAGTGGTCCGGCTTTCTGGTGGTACCACCTTGCGACCTGACCACCAGCCGATTACACCCTTACCACTGTCAACCCCCTCCACGGGAGTCTGACAACCAATCTTCCGATGAAAGTACTCTCGCTGACGAGGATACAACGAAGGGGATGGGTGTCCTATCAAAACGCGTCTTTTGTCATTCTCGGTTTCGCTCCTTCGTAAGAGCAAACTTATATCTTTCTTTCTCTCATCGATCCAGGTCCAGGTTGAGACGACCGCAAATGAACGACTCATATTGTACCATGTGGCCAGGGCACTCCAAAAACACCAGTGTAAAACCACCGTAAGTTAATTCCAAGCCTATCATTTTCAGCGTCTGTTCACCCCGTTTCTGCAGGCTTATGCAGCTAGTGCTTGTGCTCTAGCATTTTGCTGCCGCTATCAAGCACCAGACTCCCTAGCCTCGATTGAAAAACCCTTCATGTGGACGGATCCCGCAGAGGTACGCTCTCTGCCTGTTTCAACTGCAATTGCGATTGAACTCCTCCTAGTCTTTGCTTGCGAGCATCAAGCATGTGCTCGGCACCACAGTCCTGGAATCATCTTGTCCATTTTCCGCGCCACATATTGTCATCAATAGCCCGCCTCCTCAAAATCCTTGGATCCCGTGGTATAACGCTGTTAATGATCCTCAAGATGGCTGCTATCTCATCGTTCCTTCTCCTCGAGCCAACTATATCAATATGGACGAAGATGTGTTGGAATCCAGAAGTGTGATATCATCCGCTACTTCTACCAAGTTTTTACTGGCATCTGGTGATGATGAGGAAGACATTCAAGCGGATGCAGATTATGAAGATAAAGACGACTTGGAAGTGGATCAATTTGAGAGTCCAAGTCTACTGCCCTCACGACTATCGTCACCCTGTCCTGAAACTCCAACAAACGATGCCGCCACTTTTTTGCGCGGCTTCTTTAGTGTGCGGCGGCCCGACTTTTTAATAAACGAGGATGATGTAGATGATTGGGCTTTGGCTTTAGCTGTAGCCAAAAACGCGTTGGGGAGGCATCACCACCATCATGACAGTGCTTCTATATCTCGCGTTTCTTTGCCAGTGATTGAAGAAGTTGATATTGCCGTGGAGGTATCCTCGCCCAGGCCAACTTTGATGCAGGTGCCAGCAGCATTTATGGATGAGGACGATGGATTGCCTCCATTTGACGGTTGGTATTTGGGAGCATCGCGTAATGCACAGTGCCAGCCGTTGTTGTCTCTCGATATTCCCTTAGAGTGCGCCGGTGACTCTTTCTTGATGCTCCTCTTGCCTCTCGATTTGTGCTGCTAAATACCCGTTGCCTCTTCGTCCCACCTCTCCTCGATATCCCCTACCCATACCTCTCCACACATCTGATCATATCCGCTACCCAGACCTGTTGTCGGTATCTCGTCGCCACGGTCGTGGTACACCATAACATCTAGTTAATTAATCCATGCACACTATAATTCTTCTTATACGTTCTGTCTGCCAGGAATTTTTATTTTATAATCCCGTTCAGGGCGCGGCATCCAAGCCTCGAAACATTATTCCGTGCGCTAACTCCTAAAGTGTCTTTTTTTTAAAAAAAAAATCAACAATTTATTACACGGGATGTGGTGGTAGGCTGTGGTAACTACACAATGTAATTACTTAAATAAAGAGGAAAAGGAAAGAAAAGGAAAAGGAAAAGTAGGAGACATAATACTTTATACTTTATACTAGGTAGAGTCAAGTACTGATATTATGTAATACCTTCTTGAAAAGCAAAATGCTCCCAGATTGAACTTGAGAAACATAAAAACATCTTTGAGGGACTCCCACTTAGGATTCCATGACTTCATATACTGTACACACTCATGTAAAATGTGTGTCCTTGTCTCAATAGGAGAGTTACCACATGAGCATGCAAATAAGTCCTTGGGGAAGAACCTTAGCCTATATTCAGCATGATTGGTAATCAATCTAGTGATATGTGCACACAACAAGTTGGAAAGGCTGAAATGTTTCAGCCAAGCACCACCTTGAGAGTAGATAGGATGAATAGGTTTGTCATTGTTATTGTTTAAATCAAGGAAATGTCTTTCTTGTAGTTAGATGCTTGGAAATACATCTGCCACTTTCTGATGATAGAATTGCATTCTTCTTTTTTACTAAACTTCCATGACATTTTGCTGGGTAAAATGAGGCTCATCTTGTAGAATTTAGATTCTTTGTTGGTGACCAGTAAATGTAGAGGCCATTTATCATTACTAGGACAGTCCCAAAATGAAATTGAGTTACTAGTGTTCTTGTTAAAAAAGTTTCTTAAGTTGCTAGGTATGGTAATGATGTGTAGTTAGTATAGTGTCAGAGTTCAAGACAGAGGACTCTAACTATTTTCTTTTCTTTTTCTTATTTTTCATTTATTTTATTTTATTTTATTTTTTGGGACTTAGGGTTAGGGTTAGTGTGACATCATGGTCACACTGTCACAAATCTATCACATATCACAGCAGAAAGACATAAAAGGTTCTGGAAGGATAATGTCATGCAGCATATATAGCACATGTTAACTTTAAGGCAAATATATGGCTGTTTAGGATAGGCTAAAAGTAGAGTAGCATGGACCATGGGGTTTTAGTATATAAGGTAGACAATCCTGTACAGAGTTCTCTATTGAGTTCTCTTGTGTTAATCCTAATACAAGATTCTATTCATTAATCAACCTTAAGATCTTTGAGTCATAATATATGGATGAATAGATGTGTCAAAGATATGTTTGGTAGCATGAATAGTATCTGTAATAACAACAATACATGTAATATCTTGTATTTGAGATGCTCAACTGATGCTATATCTAATAGCAAAAAGTTTAGTTTCTGTTGACAATATATTCATTGCATGATAAATATTATAACCTTAGCTTAGAGCTCAGGTTACACTTAGGCAGAGACTTGAGAAGAAGTAAGGGATAGAATTCAAGTGGTAAAGCATAAGGATACAAGAATGTATCTATGCTATATATATGTACAAGCAATGAGGAAATAGTCTATTGTACATGAAGCAAATGAGTTATAGAACATGAGAATGAAGCAAGAATATAGCACCTACTATATAAGGTGCTGACTGAGACTATTGCAGCACAGCCAATCATGTCATCATTATCCTTGATCCTAGTCCATGTTGCATCCATGAGGTATCAATTGTAACAATAAACAGTTTTTACAATAATTTTGTATCCTCTCCAGATATGTGAGACTAAGATAGCAATATTGTTTTTGACACTCATATCAAATATGATAAGTATAATATCTTGATTGTTGGATAAAACCTCATAAATATTCTCAAGTTTGTTTTAATGAGCAATTTTTACATTAACATCTTTTTGATTAGCTAAATGAAAGAAAAAATAATCAGGAAAAGTATCTACAAGACAAAAACCAGAAGAAAGTTCTCTATTTAGACTATCAAAGACCAGAAAGATTTTATTCAAATGATTTTTGGTGTTCACTATAGAACTTTTGACCTTTAAGCATTGTTTGGAAATGAGATAACAAGTGGTCTTCTTGGAATGATATTCATCTAAAAGAGAGTTTATAGTGTGTTGTTTGGGAAGAGATACTACTCAAAGATAATGTTGACTAATACTTTTATCAAGGTAGAAATGAATAAGGATGAAACCAGCAATAGCCTCAACTTCTCATAAAGATAATGTATGAAAAACTCCTATAATCCATAAAGCCACTCTTCTTTGCATTTTCTTTAATTTTTTAAGAGGCTGATTGTCACAAACTTCATTCAGCTTGTATCTCCACAACCAGTGGACTGATTTTCACAAACTAAGTTGTGCT
>Ga0157366_1000820_pt1 | contig 13230 bp, 18 predicted proteins | sample AttbisABBM1_FD_113149 | JGI IMG/M metagenome (GOLD analysis project Ga0157366, IMG submission 113149) | Fungus gardens microbial communities from leaf cutter ant in Botucatu, State of São Paulo, Brazil - Atta bisphaerica ABBM1 | ecosystem: Host-associated > Fungi > Mycelium > Unclassified ...
CAGCCGACCCAGCGTGGCTGTGCTGAGACTCTGATCTCTCGGGCCGAGAAACAGTCAGTCTCGCATTTTCACGTAGCTCATGCGCAGATGAAGTTTGACTTGGCACGGAAGGTGGAGGCATATTTACAGTGTTTGAGTCACCAGCACGACTAACGCGTGAAATTTCGTGAGGCTCTCTGGTCTGCTGGTGCGGAGGGGCAGGAAGACTCGGCCTGTGCGCGTCAAAATTCATTGGACTGCGACGGTGGCCAGACCCAACAGGTAAGCCATCAGAAGGGCGAAAAGGTGGAGGTGTAGATATGTTGCGATGGTCAGGAGTGGTGTCCATCTTCACCAATGTCGAATTTGGCCGCGGGGAATCTCGTACTTCTGTGCGGACTCGTCTAACAACCTCAGGCCGAGGGATGCTACAGATACAATCAGTAGATTACTCATGACATCAAAAGCCAGTGAATTACTTTTCGATAGAAATTTTAGACGGTGATACACTTTCAGTTGCCTTTTCTGGAGTAGGCATTGAGATTATGGGCTGCGTTGACATATTACTAGTTGTGGTAGCGCGAGGACCAGAAGGAGTCGAGGATGGTGTATGTAAGGATCGTGAAGGTGTACTGGGATTGGGATTGCCATTCTGTGCGTGAGGACCTGTTGGAGGGCCGTTGCGAGATTTTTCTGGCACAGGTTGAAGGATTCCTGAGGAAAGCCGTTGAGAAACGGTCCCATTCACCTGCTTCTACAGCATTCATATTATACAAAATCACAACAGAACTGAGATTACCTTGGTGGTTGCCTTGGGCGCTGCCCAATAATGCTCTCGCTTCTTGAGACTGGCCGAATAACTAAATGGAGAAATTGAGTGGCATATAAGTCCAAAGAACTATTTACATACGCCTTCCCAAGAATTTTCAGATCACCCCGTTGTTCCCTTTCCAGTAATTGATCTATAGCTTTGTCGATGTCAGTTCCGCAAGGTTGAACAACAACCAGAGGGAAAACAGGAAGAATTTCTTTAAGGACGATAATGGCATTATACACGTGCATGTATTCTTCGGTTTGAATACATTCGATGAAAGCCTGGTCAAACTAATTGAGATATACAAGAGATATTTCCGGTAGAACGACAAACCTTGCCCAGTTTGCGATGCCACTTGCGGACAACAGCCATGAAACCCTCATGTTTCAGTATGTCTGGAACATTACCAGGTTTGGACATCATGCTTCTTTGAAAGCCTGGATGAGGCAGAATCTGACCATTCTTGGTTGTTTGATTGTCTTGCTCGTAGAGATGCTTGTTTTTATACCAAGTCAGAGTATCAAACAAGACACCACGCAGGAAGCGTCCTGCATGTGATTCAATATCAAGTACTGCTGGCATCTTAGGAAAAACGCTACCGTAGTTCCGAGCTTCGTATTCACTACAAGAGAAGAGCACGACCTTGACGTGTTCACCAAGTATCTATGGACTTTGTCAAGAACGCATTGTAACAACCTCATGGAAAACCTACTCTGTCATATAAACCAAGTGTATGAAACCCCGGAGTGCCCATTGTGTGCAACACTTTGATGAACTGGGCACAAAAGTCAGCATCCATGGGAGAAAGCAAACATCGAGGTTGTATGCAGTGTTCAATAATGGAGGTGGTAACCAAAAGAGCGGATTTGGAAGTCGCTACAAGATATTCAACAGACAGGTATCCCAAGATCAGAGATAAGGCTCACAATGAGCAAACCAACTAAGCTTTTCACGGGCCAAGCGCTTGATAGTAAACGATCTGGAGGCACTCTGTTCCTTCAATTCCTCCGACAGAAGATTTGCATAGGAATTGAACTTGTCACGTCGCTGGCGATGGATAGGAGCGACGAGTCGCCTAGCCCTGTCCGAAGATCTATCCGCAGAAATGTACTTTGAATCCTCTTGCCGACTCAGATTTCGTAGATTTAACCCCTCCTCGGTATAGCGGGCAGTAGGTGGAGCGAGATCGTACATTGACAACTGCCAAAACGTAAGGTAAAATCCAGGGCTACTTATCATCAGCCCATCAAGTAACAGCAGAAAAAATAAGCGAGTCCTCACCCAACGACATCGTAAGCATTTCCAGGAGCTATCTTCCGCAGATCCTCGAAATACTGAGCAAGTTCAGGAAGCCAGGGGCTCTTTGCATTGATCAGAACGCGAACTTCATTTTTCTAAGCCAGCACATACTTCAGGCATCCGGGAAGTCTCTTCCTTAACAACATCGACATTCGAGCCCACACCCTCCAGTGTCGTCGGTTCAGTGACGGAAGCCTTCTTACCTGACGTTTCTGAGGCGGAAGACGGAGCACCCAAAGCAGGCGATGCGATACGAGAGTTATTGCTTGAAGGCTCACGTTTAGCGGTCAAAGCAGCCTTCAACCTCTTCTCGGCTTCCTCGGCTTCTTTTCTTTCTTGATCGTGCGCAGCCAGGGCCTGCTTCTGGACAAAGAATCGGCTGAGACATAAACCTTTTCCGGGCAGACAAGCTTACCAGTAAGGCAGCATTCCATACAGGACGGAAAATTTGCATGCAAGTGGGTGCACATATACCATACTTCTCTCCTAGTTCAACCAGAGGGGGCAATACTTTTGTCGCATATACACCAGGCGGGATAGCCAGAGGGGATGTGAGTAGCTCAAGATATTGGACCAGTACACCATGGGTCTAGAAATCGTATAAACATAAATAACGTGGATCGTAGCCCAGGTCAATTCGTAACCCACTGCATCAAAAAGACTGGCGAGCGACTTCAAATGAGCGTCGGATGCCCTGAAAACACAGGCTTGACGCTGTTGGGCGACCTGGATGAGTAGAGGAAGAGCCAGGGATGGTGCTTCCAAGAGACTTTTCCCCAATCTTTGAGGACCTCTCAGATTTGATTCGCCAGTGTCAAGTCGAGCGCCACGAGTTTCGGAGGCGATAGCTTCTATACGAAGGGTAGGTCCTCCTGCCATTGCTGCAATCTGCGCCTCAGATAAACTTGGTAGCGGTTCAATCCCAGCCATTTTCCAAATCAACTCTCGAAGAACAACAATCTCAGTAGTCTGACCGCTCTGAAGTTGATGGGCAACGTAGCTCAGCACAGGGTTTAGCTCGGCGCTGTAACGGCGGAACAACATGCCAGTAAACGAAGCTAGGCCTAAAGCAAATATGAGCAACAAGGAAATCAGGAAAATCACTGTAACATTTACTCTGCAACCAATCAGCCGTATTGACACCATCGTCTTTGACTCGATCCTTGTTTGGATTTGCGAGTGCATCCAGTATAATGAAGACTAAAACATCAAAACCCATATTTGTAACATAGCGCAATGCTTGGATAACAACGCTCGCAAGATTGTCATAGGCCATGATCTGGTTGACGGCATTTTGGAAGAATATACAAGGGTTAGAGTGAGCCAGTTTTGCTACAGGACCCGATAGGGCATCAATGGAATTGTGGGAAAGCCGACGTAAAATTCCTTTTGATTCCTTGTCAGCCTGCACAAAGCGAGTTCTGAGTTCTGGATGGCTCTTATACACCTGGGTCTTCCATTCGCCATAAAGCTGCCACCGGGCTTCCTGAGGAAAGTGGCGAATGATGCTCCACACCTCTACTGTGCAGACGGCATTGCCACGAATCAGAGGCAGGCCTGGGATGAGGTAATTACGTAGAATCTTGAACCAGAAAATTCGAACAGGGTTTGAGGGGTCCGGCTTGCCAACGGGCTTCTTGGTCTGTGGGTCAATTTGAGGATTCTAGAGATCATATTGAGCTGAAAATGAGATCCAAGTCCTGTCTATGAAATAAGCGCACCGTCGGGTGTAAATGCTGCCGCCCAAGTCGAAGAAATTTAGTCAAGAACAGCGGGTCTCGAGATACATGGATGCCAATGAATTGCATAATAGGTTCAATGACATCTTCCAGATCATCCAAAGTCGTCGTCATCGGGATTCGGTCCGCCCAATCAGGGAAAAAGAAGACAAAATCAGTGTTGGTAGTGCTAGGAGGAGTGGGTGCCCAAAGCGTGAGCAAAGACTTCCGGACAGCTGGCTGCGTGGGTCCAGAAGGACCAAAGTGGAGGCGTGGCTTAAGAAAATTGGAGTTTCGTTGCTTGTTGGACATTGTGTCATAAAAAGGTTCAAGAGAATACTTTAAGACACGCAATAAGAGGTCTGCAAGCTCGGGAAATACATCCACGACCCAGAGAAATTTGGTTAGGATTGCAAAAGCTGGACGGAGAGCCCCAACAGAGAGAAGGGCATGAAGCAAGCCAATTTTCTGATTTGTATTCTTCGCCTCGATCTTTTTGCTCTCTTGCTTAGCAGCAACCTTAGCCTTTCCTTGAGACGATGGACCAGATTCCAGAGGCGCTGCCATTGCCAATGAGCTCATTCTGGCAGCTGAAATTCTGGTCTGGACATCGTCAAGATACTCCTTGCGAGTCAGTTCCATATCATCGTCAGAAGGTACAAGCTACACTTCAGTGAACTCAGGAGGTATGACGATATAATAGAGCAGACCTACGTGGGGATACAAATCTTCCAGTGAAATGAACTTCTCACGTATGAGAATTGCCGCTGCGAGGTACAAGTTTTTCGGCGTCGTGCCCACGACTTCCGGGGTCTGTATGTATCAATCAAGAAAACCGTCATTTCCGATAGAAGGGGTATCTTACTTGGTAATATGCAAATTTGAACCCGAGAACCTGCGATAACACCCTGGAACTATTCGGATCCTCGATGTCTCCCCCGTTGTGAGAATGCTCTTCGGCGATGATTAAGACCTCGTCTAAACTCTTGCCTTTGAAGCCTTTGCATGGGATAGATGTAGAGGTGGGAAGCGGATCAACGTCCATAGCAGCGCCCACAGAGACAGGATCTAACATCCTTTGATATGAGGCTGCCCAAGGGGAGAAGGATAATAATGCGAGGAAGAAAGTATAATGTGTCGTAAGGTTGGACGAGAGAACATCAAGGATAAGATCAAGCGCCCTGTTAGGATCGAGATCGAATTTGCCTATAAGACTGATAACTTTGCCCCAAACATGACTCGCGCGAGCATGAAGCTCTTTGTAGGTTTCCGTAGGTGTACCGGTAACAGGGGAATGAGGAGGACCCATGCCACTTGTAAGCTCAATGACAAGCTTGCTGTAACCCTCAGATTGTTCTCGTAAAAGGTTAAACTTGTTTTGTTTATAGCTGCAGGAGAGAAAGGTGTCAAATTCGTTTCCAAAATCTCGCTTCCATTGTTCGACACGCACAAAAGTCCCGTCCTCATTCTAATCTCCTTCTTTCCCATCATACCCTCATCTGCTATGAGGCCAACGCTAGCCAAGACATTGAGGTCTAAGCGTTCCCGGCAAGACTCTGATGAGATGATGCCAAGGTCCTTTACACTCATTAGTCTTCACAGCAGATACACATGTGTAAAGCATACCAAAAGCCTTTTCACGATGACTTGCAGGCTCTCCTTGTCTTTTTCTGCATTTTGTTTTGTTAACTTAGCTTTTTCTACCGCGACCGGGGCGGTAGAATCCCCAGCACTCAAGGTGGATTTGGCATCGTTTGAAACTTCTTCTATAGCTGCGTCAACAGACCATATCATGTCGATAATGTGGTCCCCCAACGTCGTCACCCGAGAACTATGTTGCTGTGATGAAGATGAAGGCAGAGTATCAACAACAGACTTGACAAAATCAATGAACTGTGTTTGGGATAACACATGCTCGGAGGACCAAGTCAAGAGGACAGATGTCAGGAGTGTGTGGTACCCTGTGGTCAGAGTATCTAATCCACTCAGGTCGAGATGCGGCTGTCCGAGGATGTTTCGACTGTGGTAATTGTAAGTAGCAGCAGGGCGCAGATGAGCAAAGCCTCACCATTCGGATTCGCCACCTCTGGTCCAGTTGGCTACGCATGTGTGTACTGCATTGATGACTTCCATCGCAGGTCGTCGAGACCGTGAGAGGTAAGTGTGAGTTGTTGCTGTTGACAGAAGAACGTTGTAGACGTGCTATGAAGCGCGGTTGTTCTATTGTTTGGTCAATCTTTCAAACCAAATATACTGTGTAAGCATCCTAATTTCGAATTGCTGGGGCACGTCTAATGGGAGCGTTCCTGTGATACTAACTTCAAGAGGGAAGCACACGACAAAGTAAATAACCTACTGAATATCCACAAGAATAATAGAAAGTACCTCAAATTACAATATATGAATCAGAGGTCTCAGACAAAGTGAGACTGAAAGTGAGCTAGATTTCCCTCTTCCCAAAATTTATGTTTATCAAATATCATGGATACATTCGCATTGTCGAAATTATGAAAGCTCTTGACACCGGAGCTTTTTTACGGTCGGCCAGATGAAATCCAGAACACTTTTAGCTTTCACGGATGTCAGTGACACGCTCAAGACATTCTATATCGTGAAGCGGATGATGAGTTATACACAGTTTTGATCCCACGAATAATAATTTAGTTTTGACATGCCGAGGAAGGAGCTCCACAAAGTTGATGGCCAAGACATCAGAGGTTCACATGTCTTCGCAAAGTCCTGATATATAACCGACAGACAGACAATGATGGGAATTTAAAACACCCAAATGACCATCTGGATCCTATTCATTCTTAGTGCTGTTGGTCTGGTTTCGTCAACTGTCAATCCTCAGCAAGGGTTTTCTGAGGAGGCCATTGCCCTTGTCAAAGAAAATCTCATATCTTGCGCGAACAAAAGGTCTGTATTTTCCTTTTACCTTTGATTCTATTTGACTGGTTATCAGTTGGGAGCTCGGAGCAGCTGCAGAGGCTTTGACCGAGTTGTCGTGGCCTGCTGCATCGGTCTTCAACGGATCCGCTCTCCCACCTCCAGCGCATTTACATCTAGTCTCGAATGCATCGGATGTTATATCGATTGCGAATGAGTTCGTCCAGCCTCTATCTTTCTGTACCTCCAGAGATTTCTTATAACCATGTTCTCAGAACTTTATGGACAAAACCCGCAAGTTCTCTGCCCCTGATTGCTGGTCAGGGATCTTCCGCAGACCCTGCAAGTAGGTATACTTTTCCAGACTGAGACCGATATGCTCTAACAATTTGTCAATTAAGGTATTGGAGTAGCTGTTCTACTAGCAAATTGGACCCGATCAGACCTGTCGAATGATGCATACGCCGAAGCCGCAGCCGATCAGCTCGCCTATCTTTTGAAAGACGTCCCAAGATCGGACACTGGCGCAATTTCTCACAGAACTGATCAAGTCCAGCTATGGCATGTGTAGATGTTCGAGGATCTGAAATATCACCACTTACTTGGATTCCCAGGTCGGACTTTGTTTATATGGTCCCTCCTTTCATCGCATACTACGGTGCGCTGCAGGGTGGCGATGACGGGCAACAATTATTGCAGATAGCTTATGATCAATGTCGGTTGTACCGTGATGCTTTGGCGGATGAATCTGGTTTATGGAGACATATCAGTCTTGGATCATGGCAGGATGAGAACCACTGGGCAACTGGTATTTTTCCATTCCGATGTTCATTTTATTCCTGGGCTTAGAATTGATAGGTAATGCATGGGCAGCGGCTGGTATGCTTCGAGTACACCAAACGCTCAAATACTCGTCAGAGGCAGAAAAATTTGTCGATCAACAAGCAAATTTGACCCAATGGATCAATGAAATTCTGGGAGCATCTTGGGCACACCAGGTCTGTCTCATCTTTGCCTACGTAATGTTGCTCTTGTTGAACTTTGAGTGCACCACCTTCCACAGACACCGAATGGTGGTCTCCGGAATGTTATTGACGACCAGACATCCTACCTTGACACAGCATCGACGGCCCTCATGACTTCGGTGACTTATCGCATGGCCACCATTCATAATACGACAAATTTTACGATTGCAGCCGGCAAGGCACTTCAGTTAATCCAAGACAGCGTAGATGACCAGGGCTGGCTTGGGAATGCTACGGATCCTTACACCTTTTATGAACCCCTTCCCGCAGGTCGACCTAGTCCGGAAGGTCAGGCCTTTGTTCTCTTGCTTCAGGCCGCTTGGCAAGCTTTCGTACAGGCTTGATTTGCGATGAAACCGTTAGAGTGCCAATTATCAAGGGTATTTATTTTGTCTGGGATAGAGATGTAAGGAAACTCTCCAGCACGTCTACTGAAACTCGAGAGATTGAGTTTCACATTGGATATTGACAGGTCTGATTCTTGGTAAAAGATAGATACTTCCTCACAACCAATATGGACTAGGAGAAATGCATGAATAAGCTATTTTGTCTGTGCCCGCGGGTTGGTATCATCGAGTATTCTGCACAGGATTTGCAGTCTCTGTAGCTGCTTCATGCAACCAAAATATCTCGTTACCCGGCGGGATGATAACTTTGTATCCAAATTTGGATGACATTTGGGTAATCTGACGGTATCTGTACATACTCTATTGTCAAAAACCTTACCTGGAACAAACGACACGGATCAAATTTGACATACAGGAACGACAAACAAATTGAGCGCAGATTGAGCGTAACTCCCATGGATGCGAACGAGTCAAACGTCCATTACTCCGATGGTTCGGCGTATCGGGCACTAACGCACGGGCTTTAAGCTGGGAGGGAGGTACAACTGCCTCATGCACTATGAATTCTATCGTCCCTGTAGACACAGGACGTTATATTCTCTGTCCTGTGCAATACTATCAATTACTGTAGCCTCAATTTATATGAAAAATCTCCTAACCTCTAATAGATGGATTACTTCCTGCTCCGAGAGTTATAAAGTTCTTGGCAGGTCCCAGTCAACCTCATCGGAAACACTCCTGCTCTGCTCTTTTTTTCCGCTCGAAACACTCTCATACGCCAAGCACCGAAATATCACAGCCTCTAGTACGGACCACGAAACGCATATAAAGATATATAATGCCACCAAAGGGTACATTTGCAGTGGATGGTATCCCCCGTCATCGAATTCGAACAAGCGACTGGTCTGAAAACGAGTTCGAACAAAGTGACGATCCTCCTCGAATGACAGAAAGGTTTCAAGGGCTCCGGGAGTCCCCAGCACCCCATGTCCCAGGAATATCAGAAAGAGTAGAGTTGCAGAGATTTCCTGATAGGTTTTTGAAGAGAGGGAAAAGGCAGATTAGAGTTTCTGAGAGCTTGTACAATCTTGCAACTTCATCGTGTGTGTAGCCTCTCTCTCTCTCTTAGTTCCGTCCGATGAATGGAAAGCGCTGACGAGAACTTGGGATTATCTTCTTAGTTTTGAATCTTTTCATCATATTCATTCCTGTCTCCTGGATTCTTCACTTTCGTGAAGGAGACCTTTATCATCTTATCTTCGCTTGTAAGCATCCACCACTCTCTATGATCAATTTGGTCATTCAACAAAGGGGAAATAGTTTCATTTTTAGCTATTGTGCCCCTTAAACGATTGCTGGATTATTGCGGCGAACAGATGGGGTTTTATTGTGGCAAGGATCTGAGTGATCTGAGTGATCCGATTGTCATCACTCTCAATAAGTATGCCATGCTTCTCAATTCAGTGACAACGCCCCACAGATGCTAGCATCGTTGAAGCTGCACTTGCTATAATTTTGTTGGTTAAGGATCAGTAAGTGCAGAGAATTTTGTCTATGCAGAAAAGGGCTAATTTGAGAGATGCACTGGTCAGCTGTCGGATTTTTCAAGCTACCATCATTGGCGCTATTGTACTGCATCTCCTCTTGATCCCGGGAACAGCATTCATCACAGGAGGTGCACGAATCATGTCACAAGACCTTACGCCACATATTAATGAACTTAATCATGTCCTTTTGACAATGGGGAAGGGTTTTGGCCTTCCTTCTAGAGCTGGCATGATATTCATTTTTTTCTCTGCGAGTGTTTCGACTCTAGCCCTCCCTGCAGCATTCTTCGCAGCACTCGATCATGGAGCGAATGGGACGATTGGAGGAAATTCAACACTGTTTACAGATGAAATGAGAGGCCACTTCCTCACATTCAGCCGTGGAATAGCTATCATTTTGCTCATCGCGTAGGTTATCGAGTTTTGAGATTGTTTTGTTGCGGGTGGTAAGGCTGATTCACTCAAAGATATATTTGTTCTCGTGTCTATATTCATGACCCTCCTGGTGATGACAACCCCTTTCAGCCTCACTCAGCGTCTAATTTACACTCTTTTGGATGCCAGTATTTATCTTGATTGCATGGTGGACTAACAAACCATTCAGTTTGCTCTTTGATCTCTTTCAGATAGCTGTTTTACTTGGATCGATTTTCCTCGTGAACTAGATGGTCGGGTTTTACACAATAATTGTGAGTTTTCTATTTCACTGCTCCTTGACGACTATTGATTCGGCTGGCGAAAGTCATTAGAAAAACTATTCTCATGCAATTGTTCCTGTTGCCTGCCATTTTTGTATATTATCTGACCTAGAATAGTACTTGACTCTAGTTCATCTTTGTCTAGGTGGATATAACAGTTTACCAGAAACTGAACGTCCAAGATCCTCCACAGCATCATGTATAACACTTGTGACCCGTGATCTTATTTTTGGTAGTTGTTCGACAGTCGAGCTGTGAACCTCTCTCACTGCGTCCATTGTTGAGGGAGGAAGAAGACCTTGACGAATAGAGTCGGGAGGTATGGGGTTGCCAAAGGTGACGCTCAACTCTGCACCGGGGCGCGGAAGATAGTTGTATGGAAATGCTCTACCTTGGGGCATGAGTCGGTCGAACCCTGTGAGCCACATTGGAATGATAATGGGTGGAACAGTACTCTCCATGACCATCCGACCTCTGTAGTCTGATGAATAGATGTGTCATGTTGCAGATTGGACCAAAACGACGTACACACCCCATTTGAAACGAGGAAGGTGTGCAACACCATTCTCGTCTGTTGGATAGGCATCTGGCTGATTAACCTTTCCTTCAGCGTATAGGTGTACCTGAGACAATGTGATAATGATAATGATGTGATATAGAGATCCACGAGCAACCCACCCAACCACCCTTGTTGAGTTGATCGATTGCAAAGTCCACAGCAGGTTGGTAGATGCCTTTCCCTCGCATGGTCTCGAGAGTCTGCCCCAGCCGAAAGAAGGTGGAAAAGAATCTATCTGGCATGGATGAATGGTGAGAAGACCGTCGGACAGGACTTGGAGAAAGGCTCACGGATTAGTGAACATGATGTCAGAAGCACCAAGAGCCCAGCGAGTCATACGAGAACGGAAGTAGTAATGCGCAGGGAGGGAGCCCCATGCAAGAGGGTCGTCAAGACTGGAACTGTGGGTGGGAGTTGGGGAGAGAGACAACCAGTCGACGACTCACGTCGAAATGTGGTTGGCCACTGTCCGACTGTCAGTCATTTTTATGTTTATGTGAGAACGGCGAGGCAAAACAAAACACACCCGTCAACACGCCCTGGCCTTGGTCCCTGGCGGCAGACTCGAGCGCATTTCTGAGTACAGGCAAGCCACGAACAGTGACCGAGCAGAAACCAGAGCCGAGGGCGACTTTGCAGGCGAGCCCGACGGCAGCAACGACGAGACGGGACATGCACTGTCAGTGAAGTCTTGTTCTGTTGTTACACTAGACATTACGTAACACAGCGATAACCAGTGTACCACTGGATTTCCGAAGGCCCACAGGCCTCTGTGCCTCCTGTGATAATGCTCGTCCTCACTGCTCTCGGCACTCCCGCTGCCCTCCTTCTCGTCTACATTATTTTTCCTGCTCTTTGGCTCCATCTCGTTTCTGTTGACGACTCCCTAGACCCTCATCACACCGCTCAGACCTTGGTTGCTTCCCGTATGTGTCCACTTTGCTCCCAAAGACAGACTCCATTCTTATCCCCAACCATCAGGAAATCCATTTCGCGAAACAGGGCCTCCAGCCAATATGGCGAAACTCATCCTCCTACGACACAAGGTAATTAATTACTTTGCCCTCTCCGGCTGATTCGAGCCGTGCGTGATGCGTTGTTTGTTCTCAGATCCAGACGAACAATAGAAGGCGGCGCAGCTTTTCGCACTCTCGCCAGGCTTCACGGACATTCAGTAACCATAGTACATCTGAAATCAAGGCACCATGGATGCGCACTGGCAAGGCGTCTGGCGCAAAACAATACCACTAAAAAATTTGATTGGCTGTCATCCACCCGTCTCCGTGTTCTCTCATGCCCAATTTCGATACCCACGGTTTTGTCTTTTTGGATTATTCTTGATCAATGTTCGGAATTTGTCTTATTGTATATTGATATTTTTCCACTCCCATAAAACGAATCAACACTTCTGTCTTCTTAATTCAGATCCTGTAAAGTACAGTACGAAAAACATAACGAGAACTACATAAGCATAGCCAACCACATAGTGACAAACGAGTGTACGATGAGAATACCAACTGCAGCTGGTATTCTGGTATCGGAGAATTGACAGAAGAATTATTCAATGTCTCTTCTTCCAATGCGCGCTAACACACTACCCTCAGTCTTGAGGGGTTTCTTCCCAACACTGTTCGATAACGCCGTGGCAGACACAGACCCATTTACTGATGCCTTTGAGCGCAACGAACCACCACCAGTCTTGGTCTTATTACCATGGCCAGTAACAGCAATCCCTCCCACTTTCCTACCTGTCAACCCATGCATTTTTCTGGATTCTTGTTTGGCCCATTGACGAGACCTATGCACGTCTTTCGCGTTCTCTTTTCGTCGAGACCCCTGCAAGGTACGTGAAATTAGCGAGTGTTTACATGGCTGACAATGGCCAACGGAATCTTTTTGGAGGCTCAATCAAAAAAATACTCACTCCCAGCATGATCGAATCCCATTCCGACCTTACTGCGTTGGTGACTGTTTTCCTGCTCGAGTTTTTGACCAACGACACTTTCAACAAACTGTCTTCATTTCCGTCAGACCCATCGATTTGTTCATCAATCCATGATGAGCCATTGTAATCCACCTCCTGTGATGATGTTTGAAGCACACATCAGTCAATTGATAACGATAGAATCGATCCTGGCTGAACACCTTACCTGAGGCTGCTCCTTTATTTCCCGTACCTCTCGCTGGATTTCCTTGTACGTGACGAATTTACCTTTAGTTACATCTACATCCTCCTCATCCTCGTCTTCTGCCTCACTCCCTTCATCTCGGTCCCCTCGTTCATATTCCTGACCATCACTCATGACAACATCTTCATCTTCATCTTCCGAATCCTGACTGGTCCTGAACTCACGC
>Ga0157366_1000821_pt1 | contig 13230 bp, 10 predicted proteins | sample AttbisABBM1_FD_113149 | JGI IMG/M metagenome (GOLD analysis project Ga0157366, IMG submission 113149) | Fungus gardens microbial communities from leaf cutter ant in Botucatu, State of São Paulo, Brazil - Atta bisphaerica ABBM1 | ecosystem: Host-associated > Fungi > Mycelium > Unclassified ...
GCCTGAAGGGCCTGAAAAGTCACTCGGCTTTGTGGACGACCCGTCTAACACCGATTTTGCAACCTTCCTTAACGCCGCGCAAAACCGTCAGACGGTGCAGTTTTACGTCGAACTGCCAAACGGCCGCACCGCCAACATGGTCCTGGCGCTTTCAGGCTGGCAGATGAATGAAATTACCGCGCCTGCGAGTGAAGTCATTCAGATCACCGTTCAGGGCAAGCAAAACAATATTCAGTGGGGCGTTGCTTCCGGCTCTTAATTTTAACAGTGCCGCTGTCATGGCGGCTTCAATCCCTTTGCAGGTAAAATCTGATGTCAGATAATTTCGATATTTCAAAGCTCAAATCGCTTTTGTTGCAGCCCAAAAACACCGCCGTAAAAACTGAAATGTTCGGTACCCCTGTTTATATCCGCCGCCGCACCGCTGGCGAGCTTATCAGCTATGAAGAGGCACTTGATAAGGCGCAGGAAAGCGGCAGCGTCCGCGCTATCTCAGAAATGAGCGTTCAGCTTGTCATTGACAGTCTGGTCAATGCTGACGGTTCAGCCATTCCCGCACATCTACTGCCAACGGCGGCTGAGCTGATTGAATCGCATGACAATCCAGCCCTGATGGAAGCGATTGAGCGCGTTAAAACGCACGCTATCGGCAAGCTGGAAGAAGCGGAAAAAAACTGACGGGCTCGTCGTGGCTCCAGCTTATCTTCTGGCTGGCTGACAGGTGGGGGCAGCCTGACCCCTCCGTCATAGCGGCGTTGCCCTGTGACGTACTAAACCACTGGCGGGCGTACTTTCTTCAACAGGGAATTCTGAAACAGCCAGGCCCTGAAAACACTTCTTCTGTCGCAACCCCGCATCACCCGGCAGGTGACGTAACTGCACCTGACGTCAGTCAGCAGTGTGATGCTGTCATGAGGGCGTTAATGTAATGGCTGATGTCGCTTCCCTTGCCGTAGGGCTTCACCTCAATGCGGCTAACTTCAAAACGCAGCTTATCGGCGCGTATGGTGATGCCAACAAACAGTCGCGCCAGTTCAACCGACAGGCGCAGGATGATGCCAAAAAGACTGAAGAGGCCTATAAGCGCGTAACCTCCACGGTAAGTGGCCTTGCTGGTCGCATCGCCGGGCTGGCTGGCGTCGGTTTTTCGCTGGGTGCGATTATCCAGACTTCGCGTCAGTACTCACAGGCACTGTCTGACCTGTCATCTATTACAGGCGCAACGGGTGACAAGCTTCGGGCGCTCGACCAGGCCGCGCAGCAGATGGGGCGCACCACAGAGTACAGCGCCAGCCAGGCGGTTGAAGCGCTTAAGCTGATGGCTTCGGCTAAGCCTGAACTTCTTGAAACGGCTGACGGGCTGCAAAAGGCGACAAACAGCGCACTCTTGTTAGCTCAGGCTGGCGGCAGCACGCTGCCTGATGCAACCCGCACGCTGGCGCTGTCACTTAACCAGTTCGGCGCGGGTGCGGAGCAGGCAGATCGTTACATTAACGTGCTGGCTGCGGGTGCCAAATTCGGTGCATCTGAAATCAACGATACCGCCGCCGCGATTAAAAATGGTGGTGTGGCCGCAGCGCAGGCCGGTATCGGATTTGAAACGCTCAATGCTGCCATTCAGGTGCTGGCATCGCGTGAAATCAAAGGCGGTGAGGCGGGTACTGCGCTGCGTAACATCATCCTGAACCTCGAAAAAGGCACGGATAAGACGCTCAAGCCCTCTGTTGTCGGGCTGAGCAAAGCGCTGGAAAATCTGGCAGGAAAAAACCTCTCTACGGCGCAGGCGGTCAAGCTGTTTGGCGTAGAGAACATCAACGCCGCCTCCATTCTGACCAGTAACCGCAGCAAACTCGACGAACTAACCAAATCGCTTACCGGCACACAGACAGCCCATGAGCAGGCCGCCGTCAGGGTCAATAACCTCAATGGCGACATGATGGGGCTGACGAGTGCCTTTGAAGGCTTGATCATCAAGGTCGGTCAGTCTGGTAATGGCCCTCTGCGTTCCGGCGTCCAGAGCATTACGGAATCCGTAAACGCCCTGGCTGACAACTTTAATACCGTTGCGTCAGTCGCGCTTTATACGCTGATTCCGGTTCTGTCTACCAAACTGACAGCCGGGCTCAGGGAAAGCGTGACCTCCTGGGCTGCTAACGAAATGGCCGTCAGGAGAAACGCACTACAGCAAGCCGAAACGGCTAAACAGACTATTGCGGCGGCGCAGGCCACGCGGTTGCAGGCTCAGGAAGAGGCCCGTTACCTTGGCACGCGTTCAGCGGCAAACGCGGCAGCGGGCATCAATGTCGGGTACCAGAAAGAACAGGTCGCGCTAAGTCGCACGATTAGAGAGTCGAGAATAGCCGAAACGGCGGCTACTGAGCGGCTTGTGGCGGCTAATTCACAGCTTTCCCTCAGTGCGAGGGCGGCTTCAGTTGCTTCAGGGCTGGCACGGGGTGCGTTCTCACTCATTGGTGGCCCGGTGGGTGCGGCCATGCTGGCCGGTTCTGCGTTACTTTATTTCCATGAGCAGGCAAAGCAGGCCCGTCAGTCAGCGCTTGATTTGAAGGGTGCGGTAATCGAAACAACGGCTGCACTTATGCAGTTATCTGACAAGCAGCTTTCAGTTAAGCAGCTCGATCTACAGGACCAGTACGAAAATCAGGTCACCCAGCGAAACCAACTTATTAAAGAAATTCAGGATGCTGACAGTCGCATCGACAGCCTGAAGGGATTTGATCCGTTTGGACAGCTATCGGGTGTTGAGAAAGGTAAGACCCGCGCAGAAGCCGACCTTGAGTCTGTAAACACTGGCCTCAAAACGCTGAAAGACAACATGGAAAATGTCGACAAGGCGCGTTTTCTGGTTAAAACGGGCATAGCCGATTCTGCTAAAAACCTGAAAAGTGATATTCAGGCGGCGACAGCGGCTGCGGCTGATGCGGGTAAAGTTGAATCTCCCTGGAGCGGTGAGGACCCGGCTAAGGCTGATAAAAAGGCCGCGCAGGCGCTCAAGCAGTTTCAGTCGCTGCGTAATGAGATAGAGCAGGCGCACGCGTCCAGCCTGGAAAAAATCAACCTTCAGGAAAAGGTATCTCAGGAAAAAATCCTGAAGGAGGCTAAGGCGTCAGGTGTTAGTCAGGCTGAAATTCAACGCGTGCTGACCCTCAACGCGGCAAACTACCAGCAGCAGCGTCAGGAACTGGCTGAGCAGTATTCTCCGGCCAAAGCGGTTATGCGTCAGGAGTCAGAGGCAAGCCGGGACCTTAAGCAGCTTTATGCTGCACGTCTGATGACTGAGCAGGAGTATCAGTCAGCGCGTATTACGCTTGCAAATGATTCCTCTCAGAAGCTGATCCAGGCGCAGGCCAGCCGAACGGCAGCGCCGAAGCTGAACATAGCGGGTGAAGTTGACCCGGTCGCGCAGCTTCAGAATCAGCTTGTTCAACAGCAGAGCCTTTACGATGCCTACTATGCCAACGGCAAAATCAGTAAGGAAACCTATGAAGCGCTGATGCAGAAATCCTCTCGGGATTCAGCAGATGCGCAGTATCAGGCTGCTCTTAATCTGTATGCCGGACAGAGCGCGCTGAATAAAGGGATAGTGAGCCTGGCGGAAGCGGCGACGGAGAGGGTTACTAACTCTCTGACCGGGTTGCTTACCGGCACACAGTCTTTTAAGGAGAGCATATCAAACCTCTTTGCCTCGCTGGCACAGAGCGTAATCAAAAGCCTGGTTGAAATGACCGCACAGGCGCTGCTTACCAAAACAGTGCTGTCATCCTTTATGAGTATTGGCGGTTCCGCTTTAGGTGCAGTCGGGTCAGGTTTTGCAGCTTCAGCGGGCAGTATCGGCGCAATGGGAATGCAGACGGGATATCAGTCTTATGTTGCTAATGCCAAGGGCGGGGTTTATGACTCTCCATCATTGAGCAGTTACAGTGGCAGAGTATATGACTCCCCTCAGTTCTTTGCTTTTGCCAAGGGCGCAGGCGTCTTCGGGGAAGCTGGTCCTGAAGCGATTATGCCGTTGACCCGTGCTTCAAATGGCTCGCTGGGTGTGCGTGCTGTGGGCAATGACGGTAGCGGGGCACCAGTGATTAACATTGGCGATACGGTTGTTCATATCAGCGGATCGTCTGAAACTGGTGATGCAGGCACTGAAAAAACTGCATCAGCCGCAAAACAGCTACAGGGCATAATCCGCAAAGAAGTAAACGACTGGGCTAAATCACAAATGACCCCTGGCGGGGTGCTTTATAACGGGCGGCAGTAACGATGGCGACAGACACTTTTACTTGGGAAGTCAGGCTACAGCCCAGTGAGCAAATCAACGTGGCAACCAATGCCGCGCAGTTTGGCGACGGTTACAAACAGGTGTCCGGGCGCGGTATCAATGATGAGTCTGAAAGCTGGTCGCTGACCTGTAACGGCAGGAAGGCCGTCATTGCTGAGCTGAGGGCATTTCTCAAAACGCACGTTACCCGTTCTTTCTGGTGGACCAATCCCTGGGGTGAGAAAAAGCTGTTCAGGGTAAAGGCTGACTCAATCAATCCGAAGTTCATCAATGGTGATTTTGTTGAGATTACTTTTACATTTGAACAATCATTTGGACCCTAAATTGAGCATAAAGCGTTACAAAATGACTTTCTTTCTTCCCATTGCATTATAGAGGCTTTAGGATTATAGCCATCTTTAACTTTGGGGTAGGGATATGAAAAAAATATTCGTCTTTTTTACGCTTATTGCTTTTTCGCATTTAGCATTATCAGCGGAGTGGTCCACATCTTTCAGTAGTGATGAAATGCGCGGTACCGCGCAAAAATTCATTCAAACTGAATCAGATAACTCAGTAGATTTTGACTTCCCCTATAATGGTGGGTCGAAGATGGGCCTTATGCTCCGTTCTAAAAAGTCTCAAATAAAGGACGGGCAGAAAGTTGAAGATTTACCGCTATCAGAAGCAATATTGGTAATAAGTAAAGGTCAGTTTTTGTGCAGCACATACGACGATTGTCATGTTTCAGTAAAATTCGACGACGGTAAAATTCAAAAATTTGCCATGTCTCCTGCATCCGGTGGAAGATCAGACGTTATTTTCTTTGAAGACTCCAAATCTTTTATAAAGGATATTAAATCACACAAAAAACTAATTATTGAAGCTGATTTTTATCAAGCAGGCCCTAAGCAATTCAAATTTGATTTAGCTGGGGCTGAAAAAGATAAATAAATTTCCAATTATCTAAGGAAACCCACTTCGGTGGGTTTTTTTATGGGTGAAACATGAGTTTTAATCAGGATGTACAGACACTCGAGCCCGGCAGTCTGGTGCAGTTGATTGAAATTGACGGCACCAGTTTTGGGCTTGATAGCGTTCTTCGCTTTCACGCCTACAACATTGCATCAGAAGGTTGGAAATCCTTTGCGGCTGAAAACCTGCCCTCCATCATCTGGCAGGGTAATGAGTACGATCCGCACCCCTATGAGCTTACCGGGGTTGAAATGACCAGCTCAGGGACGCAGCCAACACCAAAACTTTCGGTTGGAAACGTGGGTAACTACGTCACCGCGCTTTGCCTTCAGTTCGATGACCTGGTTAAGGCCAAAGTCAAAATACATACCACGATGGTGAAGTATCTGGATGCGGCAAACTGGACGGCAGGCAACCCTAACGCTAACCCACAGGAAGAGCGGCTTCAGGTTTTCTACGTCAATGCCAAAACCGCCGAAAACCGTAATCAGGTCGATTTTGAGCTGTGCTCTCCCTTTGATATTCAGAGCCTGCAACTTCCTTCCCGTCAGATTACGCCCGTCTGTACCTGGTGTATGCGAGGCTGGTACCGGACCGGAACCGGCTGCGATTATGCAGGTACCCGTTATTTTGCCAAAGACGGTTCAGCGACTTCTGACCCGTCAAAGGATGTGTGCGGTGGTCGCCTGGCTGACTGTAAGGCGCGGTTTGGTGACAGCGAGCCGTTACCATTCGGGGGCTTCCCCGCTGCCAACCTTCAGGGGAAATAGCAATGCGCGAAAAGCTGATGACGGCAATACGCGAACACGTAGCCGCAGAATACCCAAAAGAAGCCTGCGGGCTGGTGGTTCAGGCAGGCAGGGCGCAGATATACATCCCCTGCAAAAACATTTCAGAGAAACCGAACGAGCATTTTGCAATTTCGCCAGAGGAAAAACGCCAGGCTGAGCAGCAGGGTTCAGTTCTGATGGTTATTCACTCTCACCCGGATGTGCCTCAGCTTATCCCGTCTGAACGTGACCGGGTGCAGTGTGATTACTCCGGCGTGGAGTGGGGGATCATGTCCTGGCCGGACGGCGATTTCTGCACCATCAGCCCACGGGGTGAACGTGAGCTGGTAGGGCGTCAGTGGGTGCTGGGCTTTGCTGACTGCTGGACGCTCATCATGGATTACTACCGTCAGGAACACGGCATCACGCTGAATAACTGGTCGGTGGATTATGAATGGTGGCTGGACGGCAAAGAAAACCGTTATGACGATAACTGGCAGGCTGAGGGCTTTATCGAAGTGCCACTTCAGGACATGCGCGAAGGCGACATGATCATGATGCGCATTCAGTCGCCCGTCACCAATCATGCGGCAATTTATCTGGGTAATAACCTCATCCTTCATCATAACTCGGGCAATTTATCCACGCGCGTTCCGTATGGCGATTACTGGCGTAACCGCACCGTGCGTGTCGTGCGCCGAAAGGAGCTGGCTGATGCTTAAAACGATGCGTTTAAAAGGGATCATGGCAAAAAAGTTTGGAAAGGTTCACAGGTTTCACGTTGCAGACCTGCGCGAGCTTATCCGCGCTATGTGTTCACAGGTGCCGGGCTTCAAAAAGTACGTATCTAACGCGCATCTTAACGGTGTCCGTTTCGCGTTCTTCAGTGGCAGAGACAATATCTCGCTACAGGAGTTTGATATGTGCTCAGCGTCTGCTGAGTTTGAAATGGAACCGGTTATTGAAGGTTCCAAGCGCGGCGGCACGCTGCAAATTATTATTGGTGCTGTTGCTATTGTGGCCGCATTTTTTACAGCGGGTGCGTCTCTGGCTGCATACGGCGCAGCGCTTGGCACCGCGACGGCAGCAGGGTTAGCGACCACAGCACTGACCAGCCTGGGTATCAGTATGTTGCTGGGTGGTGTGGTTCAGATGCTGACCCCACAGCCTAAATTTAACGTTGGGGCTTCATCAAGCACGGATAACAAACCCAACTATGCCTTCGGTGCGCCGGTCAATACCGTTGCAATGGGGTATCCGGTGCCGGTGCTTTACGGCCAGCGGGAAATTGGCGGTGCGATCATCAGCGCGGGCAGTTTTACCAGCGACCAGCAGTAAAATTCAGAATCAGACAGGCCACCTCCGGGTGGCTTTTTTATGGGTGAAATATGCGGCTTCTTGACGGCGAAATTATTTACCAGGGTAACAAGGGCGGTGGCGGCGGTGAGGCGCATACGCCCGTTGAGCAGCCTGACGACCTGCTTTCCGTCGCCAAATTAAAACTGCTGGTGGCGATTTCTGAAGGCGAAATTCAGGGAGACTTAACGGCGCAGCAGATTTACCTGAACGACACGCAGCTTGCCAATGATGACGGCACCTATAATTTCACTGGCGTTGTATGGGACTGGAGGAAGGGCACGCAGGACCAGACCTATATTCCGGGCATGCCTGAAGTGGATAATGAGCTGTCCGTTGGTGTTACCGTCACGCAGTCTGTACCTTGGACACGCCAGTATACTAACCTGTCGCTGGATGCCGTGCGCATCAAACTCAGCCTGCCCGTTCAGTATCAGTATAAAGACAACGGCGATATGGTCGGCACCGAGACGCAGTATGCTATCGACCTGTCAACCGATGGTGGTTCATGGGTGCAGGTTGTGGACGGTCGTTTCAGCGGCAAAACCACGTCCGAATACCAGCGCGATCACCGCATCACCTTTCCGCGTGCAACAAGCGGCTGGTCAGTTCGCGTGCGCCGGATCACCGCAGATTCGAATTCCTCAAAGCTCATTAACGCCTTTAAAGTTTTTTCGTTCGCTGAGGTCATCGACAGCAAACTGCGCTATCCCAATACCGCATTGCTTTACATTGAAGTCAACGCGCAGCAGTTCAATGGCGAGGCTCCGAAAATCACCTGTAAACCTAAAGGCAAGCTGGTGCGCGTGCCGACCACGTATGACCCGGTAAGCCGCACTTACAGCGGTAGCTGGTCCGGTGATTTCAAATACGCCTATACCAACAACCCTGCGTGGATTTTTTACGACCTGGTGCTGGATAAGATTTACGGGATGGGGAACCGCGTTGATGCGTCCATGATTGATAAATGGGAGCTTTACAGCATCGCGCAGTACTGCGATGAGCCGGTTTCCAATGGCGCGGGCGGCACTGAGCCGCGCTTTACCTGCAACGTATTCATCCAGAGCCAGCAGGACGCCTACACCGTTCTGAAGGACATTGCCGCAATTTTCCGTGGTATCACTTTCTGGGGCAACAACCAGATATTCATCAACGCAGACGTGCCGCAGGTGGACTCCGGCGGCAATGTTGATGTGGACTTTGTTTATCACGCTGCAAACGTCATCGACGGCATGTTCAGCTACGCCGGGGGCAGTTACAAAAACCGCTATTCATCCTGTCAGGTGAGCTGGTCAGACCCGGTAAACCATTATTCCGATACGGTTGAGGGCGTGTACGATTCAGAGCTGGTACAGCGCTATGACGTCCGGGAAATGAGCCTGACGGCCATTGGCTGTACGTCACAGAGTGAAGCGCACCGCCGTGGCCGCTGGGCTATTCTGTCCAACGCCAAAGACGGCACGGTTTCATTTGGTGTTGGCCTGGACGGTTATATTCCGGTTCCGGCTGAAATCATTGGCGTTGCTGACCCGTTCCGAAGCGGCAGGCAAAACGGCGGGCGGCTGCGTTCAGTCAACGGACGCAGTTTCGGGCTGGACCGTGCCATTGATTACGCCGCGGGCGACAGGCTTGTGGTGAATCTGCCAGACGGAACGGCACAGACACGCACCATATCCGCCGTCAGCGCGGACAAAAAAACGGTAACGGTAGCGACTTCATTTAAAATTGACCCTGTTGCGGGGGCAGTATGGGCGATAGACAGCGACAGTCTGGCTATCCAGTACTTCCGTGTCACCTCCATTTCCGGCAATGACGACGGCACCTTTACTGTCGCGGGTGTCCAGCACGACCCTAATAAGTACCGTTACATTGATGATGGCGTGCGGATTGAGCCTGCACCCATCACCGTCACCCCGATAAGCGTTCTCAAGGCTCCGGCAAATATAAAGCTTTCTCAGGTCAGCTTTGTTGAGCAGGGAATGTCCGTTGCATCCATGCAAGTGACGTGGGACAGGGTTGAGGGCGCGCTGAATTATGTTGCTCAGTGGCGCAAGGACAAAGGCGACTGGGTTAACGTCAGTCAGACCAGCGCACAGAGTTTCAGCATCCGGGGCGTTTACAGCGGTGTTTATGACGTTCGCGTAAGGGCTGTTAATGCAGCCGAAGTGTCATCGCCCTGGGGATATTCAGAGAGCACATCAATCAGCGGGAAGGTCGGTAAGCCCGGCACGCCTGTAAACCTCGTCGCCAGTATTGATGTGGTCTGGGCCATTGATGTGACATGGGCCTTCCCTGATGGCGCTGGCGATACGGCTTACACTGAAATTCAGGTATCAACGACCGCAGATGGTCAGAACCCGCAGTTTCTGGCTTATGTGCCTTATCCCGGCGTCAGCTATCAGCACGGGCCGATGCCTGCCGGGGTCAGGCGCTGGTATCGCGCTCGTCTGGTTGACAGGATTGGCAACGTGGGCGACTGGACGGGCTTTTCATGGGGGGCGACTAATTCAAACGCCGATGACCTGATTGGCAGCGTGGTTGAAGAATATCTTCAGTCTGAAGACGGTAAGGCGCTGCTGACACCGCTGATTACCGAACCGAGCGCACTGGCTGAAAGCATCCTCGCCAGCTATGACGATGTAGACCAGCAGTGGGCGAACTACGGAGAGAACCGCGCCGGAATCATTGAGGCACGAAAGGTTGCGTCCGATGCGCAGAGTTCCGTTGCTGACTTGAACACCACCGTTACGGCCGGATTCAAATCCACCAATCAGGCAATTTCGGCTAACTCAGCAGCCATTCAGCAGAAAATGACGGCTTATGCTGATGCCAGTGGCGGTTCGGCCATATACACGCTGAAAGCCGGTATCAGCTATGGCGGTGTGAACTATGACGCGGGTATGTCTGTTGCCGTGACCATCAACGGCTCTCAGGTCAACACGCGTTTTGCGGTTAATGCTAACCAGTTCGTCGTTATCAGTGGCAGCGGCAATAACGTCTATTCACCCTTCATTATTAAAGACGGACAGGTGCTTATCAGCCAGGCTTTTATAGGTGAGGGCTGGATCACTAATGGCATGATTGGTAATTACATCCAGTCAAATAACTGGGGTTCCGGTCAGGCAAGCTGGCGGCTGGATAAAAATGGAGGATTGCAAATTATTACAGGTAGCGGCGGGCGAGGAGGAACAGTTTATGACGGAAACGGCGTTCACTGTTTCACAGCGACAGGTGTTGAAGTGGTGACTCTGGGGTGGCTTGGTAATGGCTGACATTTATGGATTGCGTATTGTTCCTGATGACGGCGGTAAACCGTTAATTCTTGATGCATCGACACGCTATGCATCTTACCTGGGTACGGCTGCTGTAAAGGCAGCCAGTGCCTCCTATGGAGGTTTCAAGCCTCAGCCTGCCAACAGTAAAGTGCTGATCCTTCCTCGTAATGTCGTCAGAGTTGGCGTAGGCGATCAGAGTGGCCCGCCTGTTAATTACATATCATCAATGAGCTTTGACGGAAGGCTTAATATTGGCATCGGCACCATCAAAGCAAATCAGACAAGTGCCTTAGATATCGGTTCTGTTGACGTATACAGCATTCAGTATGCAGCCAACCCTTCAGCGCAGTATGGGTTGAGGATCACAAACGGCGCTAACTTTATGGAAATATCGGACGCTTCTCTGTCTGGTTTTGTGACTTTTCGTGGCGTAGTAGATATTAACGGACAGTGGAATATTCCCGACAGTGTTCTGAATTTGGGCGGCAACTACATCGTTTTTGCCAGATGGAGCAATACCGGAACGCCATTATTTTTGGACAAGGATACCAACTCTATACGTACTTACGGCGCGTTCAGTTCTGTGAATGGTTCCGAGCAGGGAGGTTTGGTTAGTGGCGTGCAGATTGTCATAGTCAGTAGCGGCTTCTCACCTGCACTGCCTGCGTCAGGTTATGGGCTGGTTATCAGAAATACTTCCGGTGCCATTACCTATTCCAGCAAATATCCACCTGTGATGTGGTCAGATGCTTATTATGAATTTGGCAGCTATTTTGACACTTCAGATTCTACGGGAGACAGGCAGGCATGGATAAACCCGACAGGCAATGTCACGAGCCCAATGGTTCCGTTGTGTGTTCTTGGAACTCAGCGCGGAGATAACACGAGGTCAGGCGGTAATTACCAATACCGGAAGATGCTTTTGTCTGGGATGATGATGTCAGGTAACTCTGTCACTACATCAAGAGCAAAAAGCACCGGTTCAGATATCCCTCTCTACACATACCCAAAAGCAATGCAGATTGCCTGTCAGTTGCCCTGTATTGATGCCAGCTATTACTTCTGAAAATCATTTATCAAATAAAACCGGACATTGAGCCGGTTTTTTTATGCCCGGAGATCATTATGTCAGCAGGTACTATTGCATTAACCAACAATTCAATCACAGTAAACGGGAGCGGTACCAGCTTTACTACAGAGCTAAAGACGGGCGATTTCGTTTACGTCACGGTAGGTGGCGCTCCCTATACGCTGGTGGCTGCTAACATAACGTCGGATACTCAACTTACCCTTGCCGTAGCGTTCGACGGCCCGACTACCAGCGGATTAGCCTGGAATGCTGTACCCGCATCTTTGCAGGTTGCTATCACCCAAAAAATCCTCAATGACTTTGCAAGTGTAGCGCGTGGCCGCATTCTGGACTTTCAGAACTGGCAGAAGATTTACAGTGATGCACAGTCCGTTGATGTGATTCGCCCGGACAGAACGACGTTCACCGGCCCGAGCTGGGGATACATGGCAAAACAGTATTCGAGCACGCTCAAGAGTGGTGATATTGGCAAATCTGTAGCATCTCAGACAGACTCCAGATTTGGTACTGTAGACGGCAAGATGGGTGGCGTAATTACTGGTGGCGTAAACATAGAGGGTAATAATCTCAATATCCGTTCGACAAACCCGTCTGGTGGCTGGCCCGCTTTTCTCACTTTTATGGCCGGGCAGGGTAACAATGTTCCCTTTGCGCGTGTTTATCAGGAAAACTCCGGCTCAATTACAATCGCCACAAACGTTAACGGAACACCGAAATACTCAACCTTTGCCTCAAATGGCGATTTTTCTGTGCCGGGCAACGTTACCTGTGTAGCGCTGAATCAGACGTCAGACAGGAACAAGAAGTCAAAAATCAAAAAGATTGAGGGTGCTTTAGAAAAGGTTCAGCAAATCAATGGCTATACATTTGTACTTAACGACAGTCAGACCACGTCTGCTGGTGTCATCGCTCAGGAGCTTATCGAAGTACTTCCCGATGTAGTCACGAAAAACACAAAATTAACCCCGATTCTCGATGAGAACTGGTTACCCACTGGAAAATCAACGGAGGAATCTTATCTCACTGTTGACTATGCGGGACCGGTTGCATTGCTGATAGAGGCCGTCAAAGAACTCAGTGCAAAAGTAAGCATGCAGGACAGTGTAATCTCTGAACTTCAGAAAAGGATGAAGGCGATTGACGGACTGGATGCCTGAAAAAAGCCCGGCGACCGGGCAATGACTTAGCCGCTCCTGTCTTTGCAGGTTTACGGGGTGGGTGATTAAAGCTTAGTCACCCGCCAAAGACCCTTCAAAATAAAATCCCTTTCACGCCAGTGACTTTACAAATATCTCAACCGCAGCGGCTTGATCAAATTCATATGTTGATATTACTGTAATTATATACAGTAAAAACGGAGGGTAGATAAATGCCCCGTGACTATGAAATCATGATTGCCTTTCGCCAGGCTATTAAGCGCGACAGCCAGGGGCGTTACACACTCAGCACACTCGACTTTGTACGCGAGCTTGACCGCCTTAACTGGCATTA
>Ga0157366_1000822_pt1 | contig 13228 bp, 16 predicted proteins | sample AttbisABBM1_FD_113149 | JGI IMG/M metagenome (GOLD analysis project Ga0157366, IMG submission 113149) | Fungus gardens microbial communities from leaf cutter ant in Botucatu, State of São Paulo, Brazil - Atta bisphaerica ABBM1 | ecosystem: Host-associated > Fungi > Mycelium > Unclassified ...
TAAAACTTGTTGCATAAAAGTGTTGGGTCCTCTTACAGCTACTATCTTTAGAAAATTCTACTCTGTCCTCTTGGAATTCTCTTAAAGATATGTCCTGTTCTATTATGTATATAAATAATATACTTAGGATTCTCCTAAGGATACAAACTCTACTATAATTCTACAAACTTTATTTAGTCATCTTAACACTTACTATTTACTCATAGTCATTAGGTATATAGAGTAGTAGGTACTAGCTTATATCTTTATGCTTTACCAATTGATTATCTCTTCTATCCTTACTCAAGTCTTTATCTAAGTTGCAACCTAAGCCAAACTTAGGATTGTATTTATTCAAAGCCCAAACTCCAGCAATATTATACCATGGATCAACTTGATTAAATATCTGCCCAGCCACTAGAGCAGTGTTGTGGCAACCACTAATCAAAGTGATTAATAGTACACTGAGTAATCTTATATGATAAGAGTCTTATAGAGATCAAAAGAGAACTCAACAAGAAGTTCTTGATGTATTCCTATTTTATATATACTACAAGTACATGGTCTGTGCTAGCAATAAATAGCCCTACCCTAAGGTCCATGCATCAGCCATAAATATACTATTTATATACTATGAGATGAATATGCTATAGACATGTACCTTGATATTATTCTTTCAGCCTCTTCTCCTATATTCTAGGCCTATGATATCATGTCATGTGAAATATCATGTGGCTGCAGTCACATGCCTCTTCATCATCCAAAAAAGAAGAAGAAAAAGAAAGAAAAATCAAATCAAGAAAAATAAATTAAAATAAAATAAAATAAAAATAAAATATAAGGATTCAAGCATACCATGACAAGCAGGGCATAAACACTGACCTTTCTTGATGTAGAAAACTGCTAGACTATGTAGTGATAACATTACTTGAGTATTCAAGTGTTTTAGACATTTTCTCTAGTATTTAAGAACTGGTAGATACATTGCAATCTTCAGTCTGATAATCAAATATTTCTAACACTAAAACTCCAGTATCAATAGCGACACACTTATTTCTATCAGTACTTACTATCTCAAACTCTGTTCCTATCATCTGAAGTTGCAATGTAACAAGTAGACAACATAGTACATAAACTGAAGCCAAGGTTATTCACAAAGTCCATAACCTCACTTTTTTCAGATAAGTTTTCATACTTGATTTGAACCCTATCTTAACTCTGCAGACTTTTGCTCTAAATATGAACTGCACCTGACAGGATGTGGTACTTTTATATTTATCTTAATGTCTATAATGTAATATCTATCTAGAATCCAAGTGACCTACTTATTCCTCTATTACTTTACTCTCCTATTTCAAATTACAGTAACATGATATGTAGTTGGTGTAACATTACACATAAGTTGAAGCTAGGGTCATTGTCTATACTTCATCACATCACTTCCTAGATAGGACATTTGCACTTAATCCATCCACAGATAAGTTTCTTCACTTGATCTGTCCTGCTCTTGCAAATTTATGCTTGAAGTGAGAACTGTACACTTAGTACTTCAGTATTTAAGACTAGTAGCTATACTATACTTTTCTTAGCCTGATGATTACACTAGTGACATGCTACTCCTGTTCTATTAGAACCAATATTGACAGTGATTACTAGCTATTGAGCCAGGAATTACTAAGAATTTGAGTAAGAATTTTTTAGATAGAATCATTTTGTGTTATATGAAGGTCTAGAGTCGGAAATGTCTAAGATTCATCCTAATCATGGCTTTTAGTTTATTACTGATCTATAAACACATCTTTAGAAGTTCTCTTTGCCTAGGTTTCTCACATCAGCTGTGGCTAATTTTCATGCCACTGAAGTGGATCACATAGCCTTGTAGTTGATTCATTTGTCACTGATACACTCCAAAGCAACTCTGATAATCGATTAGTTTAATAATAATCATAACCATAATCATAATCATAATGATTTGTAGCTGCTAGGGCAATATCATTATTGTGAGCGTCCTTAAGAATTTTCTCAACAGCACCTAGTGTAAACATTGTTTGACATGGTCCACCAAAAACGAGTCAAGAACTGGGATAAGCCGTTCGGGCATCACATTATCCAACAAGAATTATTCCGTGGCTATAAGGTTGTGTAGGATTTTGAAGGTGGTTGAAATCACCTCAGAGGATAAAGGGGAGTGTGACACCCTAGCCGGAGAATGGGAATCACAAGGGATAGTGTTTAACCCTTTCGGAGTTTTTCCAACGATGTCGTGCCGGTCTCGAGATTACTTTGAGTTAGCGCCTACTGTGTCAATGGGATACGATGTCAACTCGCAAACTGGTATTGATATGGCCAATGCAAGGCGTCACGCCTCAGTTGACGTCCCCTCAATCCGGGAATTCCTCCACAGTATGTGCATTGGTTCAATCAACTGCTGCACTGTACGTGCTCACTCGACTGCCGCTCGCTTTCAGGTGGTCGCACAGAATGGGAGAAGCGACAGAAAATTGTAGAAATTTTAAGTACTGATCCGGTATTCGAGAAGTCACAACGGTCTGCGCTTTCGTCTCCCTGAAACGATAGTATTTTTAAACATACGGGCTCGCAGTAATTTCTTGTCGAGGACGGAGCTCTACACTCGGGGGCTAACGCTCATCAACCATATCTACGAATTGCAGAATATCCATAGATGGACACAACAAGAGGTCCTTCTCGCAATCAACAGCCTCGACGACCACCTTCCTATCGGTTTGCACAACTTCGGTATGTATGAAATGTTTTAGTGATGAGTCCACTTGAACTGAAAGACAAATTAAGCATTCCAGCCAGTCGTGATGTCCCAAGGCTCCCCAGAGCTCATCAGGGATTTTGGTCCACTTATCACAAACTGTGGAGTTCTTGGTTGCTATCTTCAGACAGAACTGGGTCATGGCACCAATGTCGCTGGGCTTGAGACGACGGCCACTTATATCCCGGAAACCAAAGAGTTTGAAATACACTCCCCCACGCTTACGAGTAGTAAGTGGTGGATCGGTGCACTTGGAAAGACCGCTACACATGGGGTGGTACAAGCAAAATTGATTATTGGTGGTAAAGATTATGGGCCACATCTATTCTTTGTCCAACTCAGATCAATGGGTATGTTCTTGTTCACACTTGGCTCTTTCCCTTGAGTTGAGAATTCACTGCTACCCGAGACAATCACAAGGTCCTTCCTGGAATTACGGTTGGGGATATTGGTCCCAAATCCATGGGAGGTTATGCCGCAACAGACAATGGTTTTGCTCGTTTTAATCACGTCCGCATCCCGAAAACACAGATGCTTTCCAAGTTTGCTCAGGTCACAGACGACAGCCAATATGTCCAACCGCCCCATGCAAAGCTGAGCTATGGGGGAGTAAGTGCTAGAAATTGAGTGCGATGGTAGTTGTCTAAAATCATCCATAGATGCTATTCATCCGTGCAAATATGGTGACTGGAGCGGGCTGGCTTATGGCTAAAGGTTGGTATCGTCGTATGTACACAAATTTATTTGACATTCCAGCACAGCTGCTACCATATCCATCCGTTATGCCATTGTTCGCCGCCAAGGAGAGAAGGGACCTGAAGGCTTAGAACGTCAGGCTATTTCCTACCCCTCTGTTTATGGTCGCCTCCTTCCTATCATTTCGCATGCTTATGTATTCATACACCTCGGGAAGGCAGTGGTTCGTCTAATTTCAAGCGTTCCTGTTTCTGGAAATTTTCTTATGGTTTCTTTAGATCCAATCCTTTCAAGATATGTCCAATCGGCTGCAGAAGGGTGACGCCTCCCTCCTTGCCGAGATGCATGCCATAACGAGTGGCCTTAAAGTTCTCGTTACAACTACCGGTATACAGGACTTGGAAGTCGCTAGACGCTCCATGGGTGGTCATGGATACAGCGCCTTCTCAGGACTCGGTCGTCTTTATGCCGACTACTTACCAAGTGCAACGTTCGCCTTTCCCCCCTTAATCTCACAGATTTTTATTAACACCTATCTAGCTATGAAGGAGATAACTTCGTTCTTGATCAGCAAGTTGTTCGAGCTGCGGTCAAATCGCATAGCAATATGCTCAAATTGGGAGATGTTTCTGCCCTCTCCCCCTCCACCATGTACCTCCGTCTTCTCCTTGGCAGTACATCTGGGCCTCCTCTTCCGTCAGACACTGCTTGGCAGGATCCTGCTACCGTTATCCATCTTCTGGAGTGGCGTGCAGCACTACTCGTCCGCGAGCTCGCCAAGAACATTGACGAACCTGACGTATTTGCTGGTCAGCGCGTGGCTAAGGCCGTTATAGAAGCATTTGTTGCTGCTCGGGTGGGAGATATCATTAAAAGCCTTCCAGATACAATTAATGGAAAACAAGATAACATCAAGCACCTTGAGAAGCTGTATCTTTTGGTGCGTTCGTCCTCGCTTTCTCGGGTTGATCCGCTCAACAATGTGCTGCATTCAGTTCCTTCTGACGTCTCTAGAGTCGGGTATCGTGGATCTCCTTTCGTTCGGCGCTCTCGGTACGAGTAATGGCAGGGATGTTACTCGTACCTTGAGACTCGCTATAAAAGACCTTAGTAATAAATTGCTACCCGAAGCCATAGGCCTTACAGACGCGTTCGGCTTCACGGACTGGGAATTGGATAGGTTAGACCCATCTATCTTCATCCACATATTGACCCCAAGATATTCTAATCACCAGCGCCCTTGGTGTATATGATGGCAAAGTTTATGAGCAACTTTGGAAACGTGCTCAAGATGAACCACTCAATCAGGTCGAGATACCCGTTGCTTATGAGGTATGTTACCTTATTCAAAAGGCAAACCCATTCATTGATGATCTAATTTTACAGCAATCTATTAAACCTATACTCGAACGAGGCCAAACACGCGCTGCAGCAATGCGTGCGAAACTTTGAACCACTTAATATCCCATTACTGCAAGCAAATATCAGACACAATGCTGTATATCTCTCTGATATCATATATAGCCAATATAAATGACCGTGTAACAAGCTAGCTATGCAAAAAAGATCACAAAGGCAATTCCAAACGCGTAAAAGTGGTATGACCCTGCAAAACTCTATCTTCCTTGTAATCTTCGCAAAAATTGTTAAAGTCGCTGCGATTAAGCAGCCGCTCAGCGATGCGCTTGTCTTCTTGGAGCTGCTCAAGGAAGTAATCGTTAAACATCCAAATAGCCTCGATGGCTGGCCTTGTGAGAGGCTTGCCGTCCTTTCGTACAATTGTGACCTGTCATGTCAGCCGCCCGGAGACCTCCAAAGCGAAACTACAAGACTTACACTTCCAGGTTGCTCTGTAAAACTACATAGGACCACTTAACACCAACCCACAATAGAACAAGGAAGTATGACCTACTCAGTGGTTGTCTTACCATCCTGACCAACCATTAACATCTCTGCAATTTCGTTTTGGAGGGCTATACCCCCAGTGCCCTTGAGTGGGTGCTTGTAGACAAGTAGCGGTAATTCTACAAGTTTTGATAGGGGTGCCACGACGCCATGTTGGTAGATGGGGTGTTTGGCATCAATTTGAACGGGACGGAATATGCCACCGCCGTTGCACCGTTCACTAGTGCAATTAATTATGATGCCAGTGACAAGGGACATGGTAGAGGTGACTTGAGGCACAGAAATATTCGAGGGATCCATTTGTAAACCTAACGATATAAATAAGTACTTGTGATTTAAATTCAATTTGGGATGTAATGAGGATACCGGCACTCCGTCTGCGTCTGAAACATGCCCGTGAATAAAGACTCGGAAATGTTTTATCGTCTCCTCAATCACGGACATTTGGGAGGGATCATACCGGAAGAAAAGAAGGGTAATGATCACGAAACGGGTGTCCTCAGAAGTGCTACGGAGAAGAACGGCGAGTGAGGAGAACCTATCAAACTCAATGATTGGTTGTGATTGAGCTGATCTGGAACGAGAAGATAGGAAGCAGGGGATTTAGTTATCAGCTGCTGATCGTAGTCTCTTTCGAAGAACAAAATTCTGGTGTTCGTGCTGCGAACGAACCTCACTGATCAGGGATGGTTATGAGCGCTGGTCCGTCGAAGCTCGGAATCGTATGATCTGTCCATGTTTATCACAATGAAATTACAGTGCGATGAGAGTCACCACTTAAATGAGCCTGCAAGATTCAGCCCACGCCGCAAATAGCTCATCAAAAACTGACCACAACCATAATCCGATATAATCCGAGAAGTGGCAGATGCATTTTTATTGTCGACTAAGGTACAAGTACATTCTTGTCTTGGGAAAGATCTCATCAGCCTGGCGTACAGCAAAGGGGAAAGTCATAGATAGAACACAAAACCAGTGAAAACAAAATGATTCTATCACGAAGCAGGAGCCACCGCTCCATCATTTGTTTTAATCTTCTTCGTAGCACCTTCTTCCGTAGCCAGAGCTGGAGGTGCATTCACGCCCCGTACACCAACATCATGGCCACCATCAGGTTCCACAGCTCGTTTCCTTTTCTCTCCAGCCTGTGTACCCTCTTCCTTGGATTCTGTCGAGGTGGATGCAACTTTCGGTGCCGATTTTCCGTTCTGCCGACCACCATCACCGCCAGAACGGCCTCCACGGCTGCCACGACCGCCACGACCGCCACGACCACCTTTGCCACCCCTTGTGTTTGAACCGCCACCTGCCGCGGTGATCAAAGCAGCTTTTGCCGCTACTTGTGCACGCTCTATTTGGAATGCCTTTTCATCTTGCTCTGATTATTCGCTACTCGTTAGACAATGGCAGTGTGAAGATTAGACGGCGAAAACGAACCATTGGGAACGGTCCAAGTAACAGGCCTGTTTTCAATCACCTTGATCGTCTCTTTCACGAAAGTGATTTCATCCTCGGACAAGGCTTTGTGGAAGCCGACTAGGCCGAAATCATCGCCGCGAGAGTACTTGATATAAGGAGCACGATTGTCAAATCTAGCTTTGAGGGGATCCTTCAGGTCAGGGTTTCAGCTACCACAAGGTTTGAAGAATCAAGGAATGAAGATACCTTGATCTGGGCCCACTTCACATCTACACAACCTTCGAATTTGAGTGTGGCGCCCTTCACAAGTGGAACATCCTCTGCACTGACAGTTCCATTCCCTTCATTATCATGTTGAATCAGGATGTTCTTCCCCATGAAATCGAGGTAGACCTCCTTCGTCGAATCATTTGACTTCTTCTCACGTGTAGTAGGTTTGCCTTTGTCCATTTCTTGAAAAGCATTAAAGCCGCGGGGACGAGTCATTAGCTCACGTCTGTTCCTTGCAGCCTTTCCTGTAAGACCTTTTTCTTTGATCTTCATTTCACAGTAGTCCCCTCTGTTGTCCATTAAACGCATGTTGAACAATTCATGACAAATAGAACTCACTTGCTCATGATCAGCAGTTCCTGATTGTTCCATGTTGGTTTTGGATCGGCCTTTAAGAAGGCATCAACACTCGAGAAGTCGGCGAATTCCACAAAAACTGAACCCTGGAGAGTAGTCCAACTCTAGTCTTGCAATGTGAAGACTGAACAAACCTTGAACTTTTTATTTTCGTCCCGCCTCATACGAACGACGTTGGTCTTGCCGTACTTGTTGAAGAACTCTTCAAGATGCCCTTGTAGTGCTGACTCCTCCTCACCAAAGCCTTTCTAAGTGGGTATCGCTCATCATTGTCACGGAGCAGCGATCATGGATACCGTACATACCGCGTAAACACTCCTCTCAAATTGGTTTTTGGGCTCTTGTACTTCAGTCATGCGACGAACATTCGTTTGTGATTCATCTACTTCTAGCAAGGTACTCTGCTTAAGGGCGTCAAGCAACCATTCAGAGTCTTCGGACTGAAATTCTCTCATGCGCTTGAATGAGGCGATTGTTTTAATGGGAACCCAATGTTCCGGGGTTTTCGAGTGTAGTGTCCACATGAACCTGAGAGAATTGGTTGTGTTTGAGTCTCACTAAGATAAAACTATCGACGCACTTGTCATAAGGCAAGTTGGAGTCGGCAAAGTAGAATTCCACTGTAATGCAGAGTCAAATCAATCAAAAAAAGGAGCCTTTGGAATCGGCTTGGTCGCGCACCTTGGCGCACTGCCCGGAATTTTTTCTTGGCATCATCGCTTGATGTTGAGCTCCCAGCAGGTAATTCAGTGGAATTTACGACTGCGATCTCAGCCATTTTTATGAAAAGGAAGAAGATAAGTTACTAGATAGAAGAAAATAAAAGAGGGGTTGAGGAAAACGAATCTTTCCGATAAAGGCAACGTGACAATAGTACCGCGCGAGCACGCCCGAGCATACACGCTCGAGTCGATCTGGACAGGTTGGTTTTGTATTGCATCTCGAACATTGAGGATCGTCCTCAGAAAGGGATGTGATACCACAAAACACCGCTGATGATTCTCGTCAAGCAACTTCTTTTGTACTGGTCGGTACGTCATGAACGGTTTGCTGGACAGTAGCCATGCACAAAACTGGCTCATCGTGAGCATCGGACACCTAATACTCAAAAGTATCCTGCAAGTGAGCATTTTTTATGCTGCTGATTCATTCATATCATTATCAGTACAGACAGCTGTGGCGGACAATCATCATCATCACTGTTATCCGCTGTCTGGCGTGTGTCCATGATCTACGGAAGGGTTGTGGGCTTCTGGAAGAACCAGGTATTAGCCCAGAATCAAGAATCCCGAGCTCCAGTGAGGCTCCAGTGAGGCTCACCCGTGGGTATGCCAACCCTGACGTAACCACAAGGCCAAGAATTGGGTTTCCAGGGCGGATGTAACTCTACACTAGTCCTCACTCACTCTAGACCATTTCAACACTACTTTTGCGGGCTAGCATCCCCACAACACCTCTCTTTTCCATTCTGTTCGTTCCTTGCTCCAGAAGCGCTGGTATACGCAAAGGACCTCAATTGATCGCCTCGAGATCGACGACTTGCGCTGCTGGTCCAGCCTACTTCACCAGAATAATCAGTCTGATCCTTGATTCCACCACCCATCCGTATTGAAACGTTGGAGATTTCAGAGACGTACGTGTGATTGGAGTGGCTCCCAGGAAATATACACTCACTCCTATAAAATCCTTACAGTTCTTGGGTTGACGCTCGTGGCGTAAGCTATCACTTGCCTCCTGCATTCCATCGACTTCTGACCGGTGGACCGCGTGCTCAGCTTCTGCTGAGTTGTAGACCTTTAAAAACACATTGGCCCATCCGGCACCACTGTCCTTATCAATTCATCATGTTTTTCCTCCCTGCTTTCGCATATTATTTCACCATTCTCCCCTGTATCGAAGCCGGTTTGTTGCCTGGGTACTTCCCCGGACGATCATTGCAAGTAGATGCGGATCAACAATCTACAAAGAACGCCACTATCAGCAGCCTCGTCGCCCGCCAGGACAATCAACGATACGTCTTCATGCATCATGTACGCTCCTTACGTGTTATGCATTTTGACCTTCTCACTGGCCACCACCTACAGATTGTTGGCAGTGCGTAACTGATTCTGAAATGTCTAACAAACCTACGTCATTTTTGATGCTATCAATTTTAGATACGTGAGTTTTCACAGCCCTGAGCATTAATGTCTCAGTTATCGAGCATTTGAATAGCTACGAATACTCTATCGATGACTGGAGGAGCGACATCCAACAGATGGGGTCCGGCGCCATGTAAGTAAGTAGGATCTCTTCCTGAGGCTCTCTGATGCATGAATTCTCAAGTGACGCCCTCGCACTCAACATCGGTACTGATTCCTGGCAAATTGACCAAATACACAATGCCTACAGTGCAGCCACTGGGACTGAGATGAAAATGTTTTTTTCCTTCGACTTCAGCGTTTTCCCTTGTGACGTCAATTCTGTTGTAACCATTGTCAATCAATTTTCTGCAAATCAAGCTCAGTTCAAAGTTAACGGTCGTCCGCTTATTTCCTCATACCTTGGGAAATGTCTAGGAAGTGACGGCTGGGAGGAGATAAAACAACGGACGAATGGATATTTGATGCCCTTCATCGCAGAGATTGAAGGTCAATTCAATGACTGGAATTGTTTAGACTCGTGGTTTTGGTGAGTTTTTCAATATTCTTTCGGAGTCATGACTTGAAGATATGCCCAGCTGGGGATGTGCTTGGCCTCAAGGCAACGTCGACAAGACTGTAAGCATTATACTGCAGAGTGTTGATATGGACATGAATGCTGATAGTTTCGATTCAGACTGCAGACGATCAATACTGTAGGCGTTCAAGAAAATTCCCAATTGTCTCCGTGCTAATGCGACCCAGACATTCAACAATTAGGATCGTCTACTAAATATGTGACATCGGTCAGCCCGTGGATGTTGTGAGTACTAATTTAGTTTGACATGATAAATCAATCCCTTCATTCAGCTTCATAGCACACACTATGACTACAAAAACTTCTATCAGCGTGGAGATGACTGGCTTATTTCCCATCGCTGGGAAGAGATCGTGGAGATGAGAGACAGCATACAAATGGTTGAAATGGTGACTTGGTAAGAGTTGATCAGTGTATATATTTCCATGTAACCAAATTACTAGGAACGATTTTGGAGAATCTGACTAGTAATTCTCTTATGATCTCCTCCGGCACGTTTGCTCATATTCTTTGCAGCTATAGCTCTATCAAAGGAACGCAGCCACCTGGGACCACCTGGGCTGATGGATATTCTCATCTTGCCTTCTTTGAGCTTTCCAAGTACTATATCTTGGCCTACAAGACTGGAAGCTATCCTGTCATTACAGTAAGTCACCTCTGACAAAAGTTGTCAGCTCAGACGCTCACTGCCACCTCAGGAGGATGTCATTTACTTCTGGGCGCGCCCACATCCAGCACAAGCAACTGCGCGTGGGGATCCGCTCGCGCGACCAACAGGATTTAACTTTGCTGAGGTATGTTCCTTTGCGATATAATGGATCTCATGGCTCATCTTCCATAAAGGATTATCTCTGGACGTTGGTTCTTGCGACACAACCAGGGCAGGTGACGCTGGCTTGTGGAAGCTCGAAGCAACAGTTCACTGTCGATAGCGGTGTTAACAAGTTGAAGCTCCCTCTCTCACCTGGCAGGATTACAATTTCGATGGTGAGAGATGGAAGGACTTTAATCAACCAAACACCAGCCGATTTCACGTATAGTTCAAATCCAGATCTTTGTAAGTTGGAAGACCGAAGTTTGACATGTCAATCACGATTGAACATGAACATTTCCAGATAACTTCAATGTTTACGTTGGAACTTTCAGTGGGCTGTTTCTGCGCTTCCTTTGCCGCTGTTGCTCATCAATACAACAGAAGCAGGTTTATCGGCTTCAGCCCCAGTGTATACACCACCGATGAATACATTGCATCCCACGTCGACGGTACAGTCGGATCCATCTATCACAACCACTACCAGCCTTTCTTCGACCCCAACTGACCTCAAGACGCCGTGGAGCTATTATGGTTGCGTTGAAGAAGGTACGACGGGATCTCGTCGAGCGCTCACTGGACCATCTTACTCAAGAGGCGCTATGACGCCCGAGTTGTGTCAGAACCTTTGTGCGGGGTACTCATTTGCTGGCGTTGAATATGGGTAAGTTCTGTCTGACCTTGTCGCTCTTTCAGAGACTCATGAAGTACTTCAGACAAGAGTGTATGCATTTTGAAATTTGGTTGAGTTTTTGTCTGACATCAAAACTATTCAAAGGCTACTGTGGCTATTCTTTGACGAACAATGGTGCCAGTGGAAATGTCACTTCACCATCAAAATGCTCTATACCCTGTGCCGGCAGCTCTTCCTCGATTTGTGGAGGATCATGGGCATTGAGCGTGTTCAGAACATCAAGCAAGGTTTTGATTCCTGCTGCAACAAACATTGGTAGCGTAAGCAGATACATAGCTTGTTTCCTCTTTAATGTTGATCTAATAATAATTTAATTTCCACAGAATTGGAAGAGTCTTGGGTGCTATACCGATTCTCGGAGTCGACTCCTCCAAGGAGCTGCTTTCAGCCACAGCGGAATGACCGCAGCAATTTGCACAGCTCGATGTGCCGGCCTGGGCTATAATTATGCTGCTACAGAATACGGGATGGAGTGTTACTGCGGCAAGTCCATCAACAAAACATCACATGGTACCAGTGTGGATGAGAGCGAGTGCAATATGCCATGCGGTGGTGCGCTCAATCTTCTTCTAAGCTAAGCTCATGTCATTGCTAATACGACGGCGATATGCAGGCAACTCATCTGAGAAGTGTGGAGGATTATGGCGTGCGAATGTGTATTCAGCTTTGTCCAGGAGACACTATCTTAGTAAGAAGAGGAAGCGCTATTAGATTGGCTTGGCTCGGTAACAAAAGAGCCCTTCTTTCCTGCCATTTTTGTCTTGCGGTTCGCCTCAAATTGATATATATCCTGTGTCCATGCTTCCTTGAACCTTGTGAAGTCATTTTTTTAATATGTTCCTAGGAAGCACCAGATGAAATGTGCGTCTTTCCACTCCGTAAAGGTCGGACTATGAAGCATAAAAAACAACGAGTCAAGTATCTCCTTTGGAGTGATGCTACAGGTCCATCAAACGTCCGTCAAATATGAGAAACTGACTGTTTCATTGGGGTCAAACTGCCATATGCTTGCCTGTGTATTCCTTGCCTTTCAGAGAATGATCTTACAATAGTATTCAATGCCAAGGAAGCAATAGAAGTTTGCCAAGTTTTCCTCTCATACAAACATGATCGTCAGCTCTACGACAACAAAGGATCTAATAATCGGGTTCAGCCGCTGAGAATCCTGAGACCCATCATCCTATCTTACAATTTCTACGCTGACTAAAAACCTCCGATGCGGATACGGACATGAAAGAAGCAGAAGCAGATGGAGAGAACCGCTGACATGCGTGTTCACAGGTACCACCACCACTCAACCTCGCGCGTTTCTCCAGAACCTTGTAACGATTCCTAAGGAATCTCTGGGGCTTCTCTTCCTCCCTTTTTTTTTTTAAAAAAAAAAGCACGAATGAGAAAGAAAGAAATCCTCCGTCTGAGAAGCACCTGGAAATATGGAAGGGTGAGTCAAAATTTTGGAGTCAGCTTGGAAGAGAGAGCTCCTCGAGTCAGCGATTATATGTAGATGTAGATGTATGTAGATCATCAGGATGATAGGGAAGGCTTTCACGCACTTTAACGCGCGTTCTTTTTATGGGGATCTTGAGGCACAGAAGAA